>Ga0208159_1000736_pt1 | contig 12818 bp, 13 predicted proteins | sample 9_EtaG_FD_184082 | JGI IMG/M metagenome (GOLD analysis project Ga0208159, IMG submission 184082) | Marine viral communities from the Subarctic Pacific Ocean - 9_ETSP_OMZ_AT15188 metaG (SPAdes) (version 2) | ecosystem: Environmental > Aquatic > Marine > Oceanic | place: Pacific Ocean | collected... | reverse complement strand
TCAATCATCCTAGAGCAATAACTATAGGAGATGTTCAATATCCAGCAAAAATATTTTCTGTATGGACTGCAAGTGAATTAGCAGCTATTGGAATTATAGCAGTAACATTTGATAATAGTAATAAAAAAGATGAACAATGGTACATTAATACCAATCAAACTTTTACATATAATGCATCTGCTGGAACTGTAACTGCAGCTTATGGTACGGCTACAGCTAAAGCACATGCAGATACTTTATGGACACAAGCAGATAGCGATAATGGAGATCTACCTTCTGATAAATCTGTTGGTGATATTAAAGATAGAGGATTAAAATATAATTTAATACAAGCAATTAAAAAACAAGCTGCAGGAATATTGCAAGATACAGATTGGTATATAGTTAGAAAAGCAGATGCAGGTACAGCAGTACCATCATCTATTACAACTCATAGAGCAGCAGTAAGAACTAAAGCAGCTGAAATGGAAACAGCTATTACAAATGCAAGTAATACTCCAGCTCTTGAGACTTTATACACATATACAGAACAAGAGGATGGCTCATTTACTAGACCATTAGGCGAGCTTCCAAGACTGGAGTCTTAATGCCTTTAATTTTATCAGGTAATGTAGGATCAGCAACAGCAGCTACAGGATTTAATGTAGATAGATCCTTAAGATTTAACAGTGGTAGTAGTGATAGTATAACAAGAACAAACAGCTCTGCATCAAATAGACGAACATTTACAGTAAGTTTTTGGTTAAAGAAAACTAGTATAACTACTGAACAAAATCCTGTTTTTGCTGGTGATTTAAGTGGGTCAAATCCTTATTTTGATTTTAGATTTGACAATACTCAAATAATAAATTGGTATGGCTCTGCTAGCAATGGTAGTGAAGAATTTAATTTAAAAACAAACAGAGTATTTAAAGACCCTAATGCCTGGTATCATTTTGTTTTAGCAGTAGATACAACACAAGGAACAGGAAGTAATAGATTAAAATTATATGTAAATGGTGTTCAAGAAACAAGTTTTTCAAAATCTAATTACCCAGGTCAAAACTATGACACACCTTTTAATGATAATAATTATGAAGTTCAATGGGGTGCTATAAGAAATAATAGTCCTACTTTAGATGGTTATCTTGCAGAAATGATATTAATTGATGGGCAACAACTAGATCCAACGTCATTTGGAGAATTTGACGAAGATAGTCCGACAATATGGAAACCAAAAGATGTATCTGGTTTAACCTTTGGTACAAATGGATTTTATTTAAACGCACCAGGACCCTCAACAGGGCAAAATTCTAACGGACTAGGTGGTGATAGTTCAGGTAATGGTAATCATTTTGCATCAAGTGGTCTAGCTGCTATAGATCAGTCCTTCGATACTTGTACAAATAATTTTGCAATATTAAATATTTTAGATAATCAATTAACGCCACATTCTTTATCAGAAGGAAATCTTAAACAGACAACTGATAGTACAAGTGGTTATGCACCAAATGTGTCAAGTATAGCTGTAAGTCAAGGTAAATGGTATTTTGAAGTTAAATATGTTTCAAGAAGTAATAGTGATAATTATAATTTAGTAGGTATTAAAGGTTCACAAATTACAAATACAGGTTATTTAGGAAAAAATGCTTATGAGTATGGTTATTATTCTCAAAGTGGTAAATATTATACAAGTAATAATTCTACTTCATATGGTGATAGTTATGACCAAGGAGATGTAATTGGGTGTTATTTAGATTTAGATAATAGCAAATTATATTTTGCAAAAAATGGTACACTGCAAAATAGTGGAACAGGAATATCAATAACTGCCGCAGCATCTACACCATTAGGACATTATTTTTTTGCTGTTGGAGATTATGGACAATCACTTACCCTTGTTAATGAAATTAATTTTGGTAGTCCTATTTCATCTATTTCATCAGGAAATACAGATGCTAATGGCTATGGTAATTTTGAGTATGACCCTAGCTCTGGTACATTTGATGGAGCATCAAAAGATTTTTATGCACTTAACACAAAAAATTTAGCGGAGTTTGGATAATGGCTTACACAAGTGTAGACGACCCAACAATTTATTTTGATACAACCCTTTATACAGGTAATGGCTCTTCACAAACTTTAACTATGGATAACATTGGACTACTTTGGATGAAGCGGAGAGATTCATCTATAAGGCATTGTCTTTTTGATAGTGTAAGAGGCGGTCATTATACAGGAAGTGGCAACGCACCATTATTAGTTTCAGATGGAAGTGCCGCAGCACAAGGAACAGATATTGATAGTGCAGCAAAAGGGGTAACTTTTGGTGCTACGCAAACTGTTATAGGAAATGATGCTGCTGGTTATAGCTATAATGTAAGTGGTCATAGTATGGTTGGTTGGCAATGGCAAGCTGGTGGCTCAGGCTCATCAAATACAAATGGAAGTATAAATTCAACTGTCTCTGTAAATACCGCTGCTGGATTTAGTGTTTGTTCTTGGACACATGATGGAGGTGATTCAACAATAGGTCACGGTCTTGGAGCTATACCTCAAGTAATTATTACAAAAGAACTAAATAACAGTGGTTCTTGGAATAGTTATTTTAATGCAGTTGGTAATGGATATAGAATGGTACTTCAAGGCACTAACGCAAAAATTTCATCTTCAATATGGGATAGCACAACTCCAACAGCTAATGTTTTTTCTATGAATGACAGTATAACATCAACCATGATTGCCTACTGCTTCGCAGAGAAAAAGGGCTACTCTAAGTTTGGCTCTTATGTAGGTAATTCGAGTACGGATGGATCATTTATTTACACTGGATTTCGCCCAGCTTTTATAATAACCAAAGCAAGTACTACTGGACAATCTTGGCAGTTATATGATACTAAAAGAAATCCATTTAACCAAAGTAATAAAGTTTTATTTCCTAATCAGAATTATGCTGAACAAGATGATTCCAGTGCAGCTGCTATAGATATATTATCAAACGGATTTAAACAAAGAGTAAATGATGCTGGTGGTAATAGCGATAGTCATACATACATCTACATGGCTTTCGCAGAAGCACCCTTTGTAAATTCTAATGGAGTGCCTACAACGGCAAGATAATTATGGCTAGAGTAAATTTTGTACATTTTGTACCAAGACCAAAACCTAAGAAAAGACCAGGAAGACATAGAAAGAATTTAAACAAAAGATCAACATTTAAAAAATATAATCGACAAGGAAGATAAACAATGGCAACAAAAAAACCTGCAGCAGGAGCAACAGTAGATACAGTAAATCTAGATACTGGAGCAGTCAAACCTACATCGAAGAATCAAACAACTTCTAGTAAGGCTACTTCATTAATTGAATCTATATTAACTAAACCTACTATGCCTACGGGGACTACTATATCTCCTCAATTGCAAAATGTAAAGACTAATGAATTAATGGCAACTCCTGGAGTTACTGGTACGGTTGCAGCAGCTACACCAACAGCTACAGCAGCTCCTACAATAACAGGAGCCGCAGCACCAACTACTACAACAGCAACAGGACCTACAGCACAAACAGCACAAACTGCGGGAACAACTACAGTAGCAGGATCAACGCCTACTATGACTGCAGCTACAGGAACAGTAACAGCACCAGCAGTAGCAGCTCAAGGTACAGTAAGTACAGATGCTACAGTTAGAGGTCAGCTAGCAGATTTACAACAGGATGTAACTACAGCAGTATCACAAGGTAATCCTTTACCTGTATGGGCTAGAGGTGCAGCTAAAGCAACTGAAGCCGCTATGGCTGCTAGAGGTATGAGCCAAAGTTCTATGGCAGCTGAAGCATTAGCTGAAGGTATTATGAACTCTGCTATACCAATTGCTAAAGCAGATGCAGATACTTATAAGCAAATGATATTTCAAAATCTTGCTAATAATCAACAAGCTGCAATTACAAATGCACAATCATATCTACAAATGGATATGGCTAACTTGTCTAATAATCAACAAGCTAACTTACAAAATATTCAAGCAAGACAATCATTTTTATTATCAGATCAAGCAGCAGCAAATGCATCAGCACAGTTTAATGCTACTAGTCAAAATCAAGTAAATCAATTTTATGATAATATGTCTGCACAAATGTCAGAACAAAATGCAGCTAGATCAGATGCAATGAAACAATATGCAACTAGTGAAGCAAATAAAATTTCAGCATTAAATGCACAAAATCAAGTACAAGTAGATGAAGCTAATGCAGCTAGAGAATCTGCTATTAATCAATTTAATGCTACATTAGATAATCAAAGACAACAGTTTAATGTTAATAATCAAAGAGAAATTGATCAATCAAATGTAGTTTGGAGAAGAGGTATTAATACTGCAAACACTGCAGCTGTTAATGCAGCTAATCAAACTAATGCACAAAATTTACTAAATTTATCAAACTGGGCAATGTCAGCATCATGGCAACAATGGAGAGATGAAGCTTCATGGGTTAATACTGCATCTCAAAATGAAAAAAATAGAAATCATAATTTAGCTATGGCTGCAATGGAAAGAACAGCAGCACTAGATTTACAAGATCAAAAATCTAAAGATGCATTCTATCAAATGATTGGTAAGTTTGGTTTTGATTTATTTAATTAATAAGGAGAGTTATGTTTAGTGGATTAAAAAAATTATTTAAACCTGCAGCAGTTTTAACAGCAGGATTTTTGGCAAATAAATTTTTACCAGGTAGTGGTAAATTTGTAAGCAAAGCAGTTGGTAGTTTAATGGGTGGAGATGGTGCAGGTGGAGACTTTCAATTACAAGATACAAGTCAAGCACCAGTTAATTTTGGAGGTAGAGTAAGTGATTTTCAAAGAGCAGATGATGCTAGTGTAGTTAAAAAATCTCTTAGAACTGCTGATGGAGAAGAATTAAGAAACGAATGGGATTACCGTTTAACTAAATGGTTTAAAAACAAAGATAGTATGTTTACATAAGGAGATACATGGATCAGTTTAAAGAAGCAGAAAATAACCCTTTTGATGCACCAGTTCCTGGGCAGTCATTAACAGATAAACCTGGTAATTACCCATGGGAACACCCGCCACAATATACAGATACTCAAGAAGCTTCTGAATATGTTTGGGATAAATTAACAGAACCTTTATTTGCACAGCAAGTTATTGCTATGTTAGATGCAGGTATACCTGTAGAAGCTATATCTAGGATTGTTTTATTTTCTGGTTTTACAGAAGGTAAATGGACTCCTGACGTTGGATTTATGTTAGCAGAAGTAGTTATGAAAATGGTAGCCACTATTGGATTTACAGGTGGTGTAAAAAAATTTAAAATATCTATGACTGATTTAACTAACAATAATGATATGAAAGAGATATTAAATCTTAAAAGTAGAAATGAAGAATTAGAAAAAGCAGCTAAAAATTTAGGAAAAGAAATTAAAGCAATGCCAGAACAAAAAGGTTTAATGGCTCCACCACAACCTAAAGAAGAGGAGGTAGCTTAATGAGTGCATTTAGAGGAATATTAACTGGCTTTGGAATGGCTGCAATTAAAAATAAAGAAGCTAAAGATAATGCTAAAATGGAAGTTGTAAAAGCAGCAGGTTTAGATTATGTTACAAATCAATTACCAGAACATAAAAAAAGAGAAACTAATAGAGCACAAGCATATACTCAATTAGCTAAAATATTAGAATCTGAAGAAGCTGCAGATTATTTTGATTCTAATGGGTTTATTACAGGTGATGGTAAAGATGTAGAAAGAATAACAAAAATGCTTGAAAATAAAAAAATTAAACCAAATGCATTTAAAGATTATATACCTACATCAAACTATAGCGATAGGTACAATCAAAGACAAACAGATTTTAATTCTAGATTTAGTGATGTTACTAAAAACTTTAATATACAGGGTAGTGGTATTGGTCCATCTGTAGTTAAAGGTTTATTAACTCAAGAAGCAGGTGATATGACTAGAACTGAAGAAGTAACTACACCAGCAGTAGAACCTAAAGATGTGGGTCCAGCAGAAAAAGGATTTATGACAGAGGGTACTCCAGAAAGAACTGAAACAATAACTACTGAAATACCTAGAACTACAGCTGATACAGCCATGAGTGAGTTTTTTATAAGTAAAACAGGTGTGTTAGATCTTGGTAAAACTAGTGAGATTGAAGCAGCAGCTTCTAATTTTAGAGGTTTTGATGAGGGTATGAGTCAAGATCAATTTGGAAATGTTAAACTTAATATTTTTGGTAATAAAAAAATAGAGCTTGCTGCATTTAAATCTGTAATGAATGATGTAGCACAACAATATGAAACAGAAGATGGTAAAGTATCTTTAAGTTTATCGGCTCAAGCAGCAGATGAAAAATTAAGATTTCAAACACAGGGTGTTATTGGGGATAATGAAACAGCCATATTAAATGACTATAAAGAAACAGTTGTTGGTGGTGAAACAACGTATACTGCCTCTGGGTTTAGAACAGAAAATCAATTTTTAGATAATTTTGAAGGCGATAATATGCAACAAAAAATGTATAGATATTTAGCTACGCTTAATTCAAAATCTGAATCACAATATTTTGCACTAAGTTTTCCTCCAGGTTTAAAATATCCTGGAACTCAAATAGAAATAAGAAAAGATTTATTAGACATAACTAGATAGTATGACAAAGTTATCTTACGGAGATCTTACTATTAATTCTAAAGTAAACACTGCTAGTAGTGGTTTTACTTATGAAGAATTATTAGGAAAATCACAAGTAGCAAACCCATCAGAAGAGACTATTAAAAACAATAATAAAATTAATACAGCTATTGAATTAGATACAAATGAAGATGGCTCTATTAAATATACATTTGATAATATATATGAAGATAAAGAATTAACAGCTGTAGCAAAAGATTATTATACAAATAAAGATGGTGTAGCTTATGAAGATAAAGAAGCTGTAGATAAATTTATATCAGATAGAACTTGGAAACAAGCTAACTCATTATCTATGGGTGAAGAGTTTGCTTATATTACAGGTGATAATGTTACTAATGATCAAAAATCTAGATTAGCATATCTTACAAGATATTGGGATGAATTACCTAATTTTTATGAAGAAGGTGGTAGAGGTGCTAAAGGATTTTTTAAAAATTTAGGTATAGGTTTATTAGATCCTATAACTTATATTGGTCTTGGTGTTGGTGGTGTAGTTTCTAAAAGTATAATGACTGCAGGTGCAAAAGAAGTAGTTAAGTCACAAATTAAAAAAGGTGTTGCTAAAAAAACAGTAGCAAAAGAAATATTAAATAGCCCAGAAGAGTTTGCAAAGTTAGCAACTAAAAGAAAAAGAGAGGCTTTAATAAAAGGTTCTGGTTCTATGGCACTAGTAGATGGTGCTGGATTTGGTACTATGGATATTGCTAATCAAACTGTAGAAAAAGAAATAGGATTAAGAGAAACATTAGATCCTGTAAGAACAGGGACTGTTGCATTAACAGCAGGTGGTCTAGGATTTTTTGTTGGTGTTGGTGGTGGATATGTAGGTAATGCTATTCGTAATTTAAGATTAGCAAAAAATACAGAGTTGCCAACTAAAAATTTAAAAAACGCATCTAAGAATGCACCAGATAATACAAATAAATCTACTGGATTAAATACAGATTTTAAATTTGGAAGTGCTATTAGAACTAATTTAGTAGATCAATGGGACTTTGTAAAAGTTTTACAAAAAGAAATTACAGGTGTAGGTGGTGATGTCACATCACTAAAAAAATTATATAAGTCAGGTAAATACAAATCTGATCCTATACTTGAACCATACTTTCAATTAAGAACATTAGCAGCTTCAAGCACTAGAGCACATAACTTTATTATGACTGGTGTATTAATGCCACCTAAAGCAGGTGTTAAATCAGCAAGTTATACTAAAGGTCAAAGTAAAGGACTTCATCAAATATTAAAACAGTTTGATGATAACAATGAAGCTAACGAATTTTTACAATATGTATCTGCAAAAAGACAAGTAGCTTTAGCAAAACGTAGTAAAAAAGTAGACAAGTCTTTACCTATGGCAAAAAATGTAAGAAAAGAATTTATTGATTTTGCTGAGATGTCACCATTACAATTCGCAAAAAAATATAAAACATCAAAAGCTAGAAAATCAAATTTTGCTAAAGGTCTTGCAGATTACAAAAAATTTACTGATGATCTTATGGCATATCAAGTTAGATCAGGATTATTATCAGAACAAGAAGCTAAAGTAATATTAAGAAAGAATCCTTATTTTATACCTTTAACTAGAGATAAGCTAGCAGATGAGGGTACAGGTGTTGTGTCAGCAGTTAAAAGACAAACACAAAAAATATTTGGAGTATCACGACCAGGTGCTGTAACATTAGCAACTACTAAACAAACTGGTGATATTAATTTATATCAAAATTTAATTACATATACAAATAAAACTGTTATGTCTGGTGACAGAAACAGAGCTAAGTTAGCCTTTTATGAAATGATACAAAAAGGTGATAAGCTTGGTAAATTTAAATCAGATGATATTGCAAAACTAATATCTCCTACTGATAAAAGATTTTTAAATATACAATCAATAGCTACAAAAAATATACAAGCTGCTTATGAAAAAGCTGGCTCTAAATTTACAATAAAAAATAAACCAGATAGAGTAGATATTGTAACTTTTTCAAATACATTTAAAGAGAATCCTAATAATCCAAACTCCCCTATTATAGATATTGTATTTCGTAATGGTAAGCAGGAAATGTATGAAATTACTAATCCTAATTTAGCAGAAATATTTAAAGGGCTAGGTGAAGCTGGTGGAAATAGATTAATAAATATGTTTGGAGAAGCTGGTATATTTTCTAGATATGCTAGAATAGCCGCACAAGCAATTACTTATTCGCCACCATTTGTAGCATTTAACGTTATTAGAGATACACTTGCAGGTACAATTAACTCTGCATTTGGTATAACAAGTAGAGCAGTTCCAGGTAAAGTTGGTTACATTCCAGGATTTACTACAGTAAAAGGATACATAGGTGCAGTAAGACAGACTCAGCAATTTAAAGAAGCACTTATAAATGGTATGGGTTATTCTTCAAGAGCAGAGACAGAAGCATTACAACCTAAGAATCTTGCTAAAATGGTTGAGCAAGGATCTAGATTTAATGCAGATAATACTCTTACAAATTATTATACTGGATATTTAAGTAAAATGTTTGGACCAGGTAGAAAATTTGCTACATTTGGTTGGAGACAATATAAAAATTTAGTACAATCAGCTGAGTATGCAACTCGTTTAGGTGAATATCAGTTAGCAAGATCTGCAGGCTTTAGCGAGATTGGTGCTGCATTTGCAGGTAGAGAAGTTGCAACAGACTTTGGTATGCGTGGATCTAATGCATTATTAAATGCAGTAAATAGAAACACAATGTTTTTAAATGCTAGTCTACAAGGTTTATATAGAACAGGTAGAACATTTGGTGAGCAACCAGCAAGAGCTGCAGCATTAGTTACAGCTACTATTGTTACACCTTCTATTGCTCTATATCATTTAAATTCACAACACCCAGAATACTCTAAAGTACCTAGCCAAGTTAAACAATTAAATTATTTAATACCTAATTATACTACTGATAATAATGGTAAACGTGTGCTAGATAAAGATTTACCTTTTTATTTAATTCCTAAACCATATGACTTAGGTATATTTGCAAACGTTGCAGAAGGTTTAATTGATGGAATGTACAAAAATAGTAGTGGTGTAGTTAAACAATATGTTGCAGAATCATTTAGTCAGATAACACCAGGTTTACCTATACCTACAGCATTTAGACCATTTATAGAAATGATGGCAAATAAAAATTTGTATTCAGGTGCACCTGTAATTGGTATATATGAATTACAAAGACTTGATGAATTACAAGCTAGAGGAAGTACAAGAGAAATAGCAAAATTTATGTCTACATTATCTGGTAATATTGCATCTTTTATAACTAGAAGAAAAGAAGGTACAGTAGATACTCCTATTCTTACACCTATAGAAGTTGATTATTTATTAGGTGCTTATCTTACAGGTATGCTACAATATCCTGTTGATATTTTAAATAGCAGATTTAAAAGATCAGAATTAGAAGGTGAAGTAATGGCTAAACGTGAAGATGAAGCAGACTTTTCTAGTTTTAAAAATGCATTTAGTATTGTAACAAGAAGATTTAAATTAGCTGCACCTATAAAAAATTCACAGTATCATAAAGAATGGTCAGAATTAATTGCTAAAGCTAAAAAATTAAAACAAATTGATACTACTCAGATGGATACATCAAAAATACATTCATCTAGATTGATAGGTTTGTTTGGTAGAATAGAAGAAAAAATAGATGAAGGTAAAGAATTTGGGTTAGAAGAAGAGGTAATAGCTTTTTCAAAAATATCGCCTATTCTAAAACAAATACAACAGCAATTAATAAAATCAAGAGCTAATAGAAATGATATATTAACATCACCACTTACAGCAGAAGAAAAAAAAGAAAGAATAAGTTTATTAATACAAATGGAAAATAAATTATTAAAACAAACAATAGATTATTTATCGGACATGGAAATAGAATTTATATTTGATAAAACATTTGGACTAGGAAGTATATTTCTAGGTACAGCTGAGAATGCTGTTAAGACTAACCCATTGGAGAAAAAGAATTAATGCCTAGAAAATCAGCTACAGAAGTAAAAATAGATTTCTTAGTAAGAGAGATAAAAGAACTTAGAGCTGAGACTAAACATTTAAGAGCCGATATTAACAAGGGAAAAGGAGCCGTCTGGGTACTACTTGTAATTGCAAGTGTAGTAGGTGGTGTATATAATTATTTTAATACGTAACAAGGAGATAATATGATAACTAAACTAAAACAAAAATTTTATCACGGAAGTAAGATAGAAAGCCTATGGATGAACCATAGCCACTGCGTCATTTCTGCAGTTGCAGGTTTTGTACTAGGTGCTATAATATTATAGTATGGCATTCCCAATTTTATCAGCACTAAAATTAGCTGTAAATGCAGGTTCGCATATCTATAAAAAGAAACAAGAAACTAAAATGATGATGGCGAATGCTCAAGCCAAGCATGCAGAAAAAATGGCTAATGGTGAGTTAGAGTATTCTGGTAAACTATTAGAAGCAAGGCAATCGGACTGGAAAGATGAGTTCGTTTTGGTCGTGCTAACGCTGCCAATTTTAGTCATTGCATATGGAGTTTTCTCGGATGATCCTGGTGCAGCAGCAAAGATTAAAGAGTTCTTTGATCAATTCCAACAGCTTCCATCATGGTTTACCAATTTATGGATACTTGTCGTGGCTAGTATTTATGGTATAAAAGGCACTCAAATATTTAAGGGTGGTAAAAAATAATGGAGAGTAATATGAATTATTATTTTACAGGAGTATTGATTGTATTATTTGTAGCATTTGCTATGTTAGTAGCACAGTGAAGTTTATATTAGTACTTGCTTTATGCAGTCAGACATATGGAAGCTGTATGCCGCCAGTACAAAATAGTATTTACTATGATTCTTTTAGAGATTGTACTATGGCTGGTTATGGAGAGTCTCTCAATATATTACAAGCTTTTCCAATAAAAGAATTTGAAGATAAAAAATTATATACAAGCTTTGCTTGTACTATGCAAGGAACAACTTAACATGAAATACCTCTCAATATTATTACTATTATTATTTACCTCATCAGCAATTGCAGGATCAACACAGACTAATACATCTGGATCTAACACAGCTATTGAAGGTGGATATACATCTACTGCTACTACAACGTATCAGTCTGGATCTAGTTCTAATAGTACAACGACTAACAGCTCTACTTCTAATGTTAAGTCAGCACCACCAAGTGCAGGTGCACCATCATACAATAGTATGACACAAGATGTTTGTGCTGTAGGTGTATCACTAGGTGTTCAAACATTTGGTATTGGTATTAGTGGTGGTAAGCATGCAATAGATAAGAATTGTGAAAGATTAAAGTTAGCTAGAATACTTAATGACTTTGGTATGAAAGTTGCAGCAGTTGCTATACTGTGCCAAGATGAAAGAGTATTTGAGTCTATGATTCAAGCAGGTACACCTTGTCCTATAGATGGTAAGATAGGTAAAGAAGCTAAACAATTATGGAGTAAGTATGATCATGAAAGACCAGACTATACTACATATGTTAAACGTATGAAAGATAGAGAGAAAGCTGATAAAAAAGCACAAGAAGAAATGACAAAAGAATTAAACAAATTAGATAAAGAACTTTTAGATACTAAACCAATACATAAAAATGATAGATAAATTTATATATAATTTTTTTGGTAAGTTAGATAACGCAATATCATTTATAGAAACTTATGCAATCAAATTAACAGAATGGTGCTGGCATTCTAGAGTAAAAATATTAAGAAAAAAAAGAATTAAATGAACAACAAACCATTGAACATATCAGAATCAGCGGCTGTACAGATGCCGATGAAGACGGTTGCTAGCCTCATAATTCTCGTTGCAATGGGCGTGTTCGCATATACAGAACTGACCTCAAGGTTGGTTTCCTTAGAGACCTCACGTGAGTTGTTTGAAAATGATTTGCTTAAAAAATCTGAGCAAGTACCTGTGGACCAGGAGCAACATTTTTTATTGGAAGATCTTTATAAAAGTGTCGAGCAAATTGAAACAAGGATTGAGGATATGATGCATAATAAAGTTAATATTTCATTTATACAAAAACAAACTGAGAAACTTTTAGTTGATGTTGAAAACTTAAAAGATAAGGTA
>Ga0208159_1000733_pt1 | contig 12866 bp, 31 predicted proteins | sample 9_EtaG_FD_184082 | JGI IMG/M metagenome (GOLD analysis project Ga0208159, IMG submission 184082) | Marine viral communities from the Subarctic Pacific Ocean - 9_ETSP_OMZ_AT15188 metaG (SPAdes) (version 2) | ecosystem: Environmental > Aquatic > Marine > Oceanic | place: Pacific Ocean | collected... | reverse complement strand
AGAGTCTTATGGTCTGATGATAGTGGTATTAGAGGTGGCTATAAAGATTTTGATAATAAAACATTAGCTGAAAATTATATTAAAAATTTACAATTATGAAAAATAAATTTGACATAAAATATATTGATGAACGTATTGAAGCAAAACTTATATCTAAGATAGCTCACTACAGACTACAAGTCAGAGAGTTAATGCGCAAACGTCACACTGCAGAATATCCTGAATTACATTATACCTCTGTTAAGGGTTCAATAAGAGATCTCAGGGTTTGGCTTCATATGGCTAAATTAATTGATGATGTAAAAGATGTTGTGCCATACCCAGTCTATATGGCTACAAAACTTACAGAGTAAACACGAAAGCAATTGGATAATATAATTGAATATAAAATAAATAATATGAAAACAAAAGAAAAAATGACAGCAAAAACAGCAAGTGATTTATTATTAGCTGCAGCTGTTGCTATACATAAACTAGAAGCATTAGGCCCAGATTATGCAATTTGGCAAAATGCACAGTTCAGTCATAAAACTTTAAAACAAATAAAAAACAAATTAAATTTTATAAGATGAAAACATTTGACAGATATAAACAAAACTTAAAACAATATAAGGATAAAATTTATTCTTATGATACTCATGTGGCAACGATTCACTATGATAATGATTATAAAAAAGAATCTTTAATACAACACGGTTGGTGGAGTGTAACAACCCAGAAGCATGTTAATTACGTTGCTAAAGAATATAACCTACCAATAATCGAAATGGATGAAGGTAAATATGCAACAGGACATTTAAATATAAGCGCATGAAAAATTTAATTGAAAGCATATCATCACATTTAATTGAAGAAATTGATGAGCACATTAATAAAACTATTGCTTGGCAGCTTGATGAAAGCGAACTTGATGGCGATGATTTTTATGAATTAGAATTAAAAGTAAAACAACAAATATTATTTTCATTAATTAAAAAAGTAACAAAATGACAAAAAAATTACCAGATAATTGGTGGGACTTAGGCATTAATCCGATTGTAGGATTTAAAATACCTAAAGTCTCACAGAAAAATAAACATAAAAGAAATATTAACGAATATCACCCCGATGATGACAAAAAATACTGGAAAGAAAATGAATAGTAAAACAATAAAAAAAGCAGTTGATAGTGCATTTAACACACAGATACATATTCCTTCTAGAGAAAGAGATTTAGTGTATATGAGAAGTATATATTATAAGCTTTGTAAAGATTTCACACGTGAATCATTACACTCAATTGGGAAACAAGTTAATAGAGACCATGCTACTGTATTAAACGGACTTAAAATATTTGACAATATAATTGATAACTTTTGGGAAAAAGAGTTGTTTAATGCTTATATAGATATTAAAAAAACAATACAAAATAAAATAACATTAGAAGTTAAAAGCTACGACCCTAATAAATTTTATAGAGATAAATACAGAGTTGCATTATTAAAGAATAGAAAAATGTACAGCTACACTAAAGAATGTATTAACAAGCTTGAGCAAATGGATTATAAATATTCAAATATATTAAGAACAAAACTTAATAATCTAATTGATAATGACAATTACAAGGTTAACACGAATTGTTAAGGATAATATTAATATGGACATAAAAGATTTAAAAAAGTATGTAATTAGTAAACGCAAGACTATCGCAAAACAGTCTGCCAAGCAAATTGCTATACACGGCAAGTGCCAACCGCTCACAGACAAAGAGCACGTAAAATACAGAGACATTATTATTGTTGGCAAAAGAAATCATAAAATTAAATTCACACATAATAAGATATGGAGAGAATAATAAATACTGAAGCAGTAGCTACAGAAATGTGGCAATTTGTGCACAGTTTAAATTTAGGCTGTTACGAAGATAAAGAAATGCCTGATGACCAACTATCTGCTATGCATGAAATAGTTGAAGCGGCTGAAGAAATTATACATAACAAAGATTATATAATTAAAGATATTATTAAATGACAGATGAAGAACTTAAAAGGTTAGCTGAACTTATATTTACTAAGCTAGTGGCACACTGGAAAGAATTAGAAATACAACAAAATCAATTTGTAGTATCTGATGAATTTGGTAATTCAAAAACAGTAACTGAAATTGAATATTTAGGATTTGAATTAGACAAGCTTCAAAGAATAGAAAAACAATACGTTGACGAAGAAGAGTTCGAAAAAGCTGCAATTATACAAAATAAAATAAAAAGATTATTAAATAAAATTAAAAAATTATGACACGAAAATACCTTACAGAAAAACTAGAAGTTGAATCAAGCGCAATTGATTATATGGAATATGACTACGACTTTAACACATTATTAGTTAAATTTAATTATGGAGGAAAATATTCATATTATAAGGTTCCTTCTGATACGTTTATATCTATGAAGTATAGCGACTCTATAGGTAAATATTTTAATGAAAAAATTAGAAATGATTATAAATTTGCGTAAGCTATGGCGAATATGGGCTAAAGCTTTGGGTGAAAAAGCATCTGATAATGCGGATGCAGTTGCTATTGTAAGAACTTTATTAATAACACAAGCAGTTATTACAAACGTTTTAATATCAATTAATATAATAATTAAATGGCTATGGGACAAATAAAACTATACAAACATATTTTAACTACTAATTCGTTTAACATAAAAAAAAAGATAGATGATTTTAGAAAGGTTTACAACAAGGAAAACAAAACACGTAAATAATGTTGGAGATCACATATGGTCTTTACATAATAAATTAATGAAAGAAGTTTTAGAGCTTCGCGGCCTGAAAGGCAAAGAGTTAACAAACAAAGCAAAAGAAATGCAATGTAAAGTTGCAAGAATTCATAAATACAAAAAATATTTAGGATTAGTCACAATGTGACAATAGTAAATTAATATAATAATAGTAAGAGGCTAATGTCGCATAGAAATTTAGCATATTTAAACAGCAGACGCATAGTATATCGTAGGAATCCAACAACAGATATACCAACTGAAACATATAAATGGGGAGATTTTTATGAAAAAGGAACCTACCAATGCTACGAGCTGTTTAGAAGTAAAGCTAAAATTACATCGTATAAATCATTTAAATGGCATATCTTAGTGTTGTGGTATTTAAATGAAGATATGGGTATACATGAAATTACTCAATTAGCAAAATTTATTTCAGATAAACAAAATGGGTTTATTAGCATATCTCTTACTGATATTGCCGTACAAAATATTATAAATGAAGTATATAAGTTAGATCTTGAAACACCACCTAAAAATAAATTAAGAAAAATTATTTTTAAAGACATGTCCGGTTTAGATAAAATACAAAAGTTAAAAATAGTGGGTAAATTTATTGGCCGTATAAAAAAAGCAAATGCAGAAGACATACAAGAAGCAATGCTATACATACACGACGCTAATAAAAAAATAACTATTAATTCAATAGCCGATGTTTTAAAAGTATCATCAAGAACTATCTATAGGAATATAACTAGTGATATTCGTAAAGAAAAAACACTATTAAATGAAGAAGTATAATATACAGAACTATATAAGATTAAAAAACGATTTATTATCTTATGAAAATAGACCTCCTTTAAAAAATGAGAGAACAAAATTAATAGTAGCAAAACAAAAATTAGTGGAAAACATTGCTAGAAAATTTTCAACGACACAACAAGCATCAGGTGTACTTAATATATTAGATCTTTTACAAGAAGGTAATATAGGGTTAATACAAGCTGTAGATAAAGTTGACTGGAAAATTATAATTGATTCAGATGACCCAGAACGATCACTTAATAGCTTTCTATCTAAAAGAATTAAAGGTGCAATAAGACGTGCTATAGATATAAACAGAGGTAATATTAGAATACCTGAGCATAAATTAAATGATATAAGAAAAAATTCTGCTAAGGAACAAGCTATGGTACAAACATTTTTCAATAGTGTGTTCTTAAGTATTGATGGTACATCGCCGGATACTAATATGGTTTATGAAATACCAGATAAAACTAAAAAATATAATTTAGATATTTTAAATAAATATTTATTATCAATAATGGAAACTCACCTAAACATAAAAGAATATGATGTTCTTAGGATGAGTTATGGTTTAGACTGTGATAAAATGTCAGCAAAAAAAATAGCTGAAAAATTAAAAATAGAAGGAGTAGCATCATATGTTAGAATATCACAGATTAAAAGAGATGCTATAAACAAGCTAATAGAAACAGTAGATCCAGCACAAGTAGCTGATTTACTTTAATTTTGATTATTAACACGTAATATATATACTATGACAATCCACGAAAAATTAAGTTTAATTCAAAAAGAATTTAAGGCGAAAAAATCGCGTTATAATTCGTTCGGCAAGTACAACTTCAGATCTGCCGAAGACATTCTCGAAGCATTAAAACCCGTAAATCAAAAACACGGAGTTTATTTTACAGTAACTGAAGAGTTAGTTGAAAGTAGTTCTTTGCCTATTATTAAAACTACTGCAACTATATTTGATACGGAGACTGATGCTAAAATAATAGCTACTGCTATAGTAGGTGTTGATTTAGCCCAGAAAGGTATGCAAGTTCCTCAACAGTTCGGTAGTGCCTCGAGTTATGCTAAAAAATATGCGCTTGGTAATTTATTATTAATTGATGACACCGCTGACGCTGATGCTACAAATAAACATAATAGCACAAAACCTAAATTAAGAAAAGGTTCAGATAATTGGGAAGCAGCATTAAAATATATAAATTCAGGGGGTAAAATTACTAGCATAACCAGTAAATATGAAGTATCATCAGATGATTTATTAACACTAAAAGTGCATGAACAAAAATGAAATTGTTGAAAAGCTTAGAAATGACGAACATTACTATGGTAGTTTTGGTCACCAATTTTTAAGTAATTCCGATATTTCCGTTTTATTAGCAAATCCTCTTAACTTCAAACAACCTTCAAAAAGAACTTCAGCTTTCTTAGTCGGCGGTTATTTTCATACTGCAATACTTGAACCAGATAAACTAAAAAAGTATAAAGTAATTGAAAGTACAACTAGAAATACAAAGAAATATAAAGAAATTTCTGAAGGTGAGTTGTGTTTGTTACAACATGAAGTTGATATGATTGAAATAATGCGAGACAAACTATTTCAAAATAAAATATGTAAAGATTATATTGAAAACAAAAACAATGAATACGAAAAACCAGGAATTGTTGAATTAAAAAACAATTTTTGGAAAGGTAAAGCAGACATTATTAATCATGACGAAAAATTAATAATAGATCTGAAAACTACAAACGATGTTTTAAAATTTAAGACAAGTGCTTATCGTTATAATTATGATAGCCAAGCTTATATTTATAGACATTTATTTGGTTATGATTTTTTATTTATTGCTATAGATAAAAATACACATCAAATAGGTTTGTTTGATTGCTCTGATAATTTTTATGAATCAGGCAAGGATAAAGTAGAAAAAGCAACTGATGTGTATGAATTATTTTACAAAACTGAAGGCTTTGATCACAAACAATATTTTATAACTAAAACACTTTAATTTAAATTTATTATTATGGCAAGTATTATTAAAACAAGTATTGATCTTACAAAAATTGATAAAAGTAAGATTATTGACGGAAAAAAAGGTAAGTATTTACCAATTACAATAACACTAAATGATGAGCTAGACCAATTTGGTAATCAAGGTCCTGTTATTATTTCTCAATCTAAAGAAGAAAGGGAATCTAAAACTGACAAAGTATATTTAGGTAATGTACAAGTTGTATGGACTAATGGTGAAAATGTTAACACAGCGCCTAGAGATGATAAACCTCAACAATCAAATGTTGAAATGTTACAATCAATAGCTAAAGAAGACGATTTACCATTTTAAAAAAATATGAATAGCACGGAGATCAATGGATTTTTGATTGATACATTCAATCAATATGATCTGCCAGAAGGGAAACGAGAGGGCACATGTCCTCTTTGTTCTTCTAGTAGGAAAACTGAAAATAAGAAGAAAAAATGTGCTTCTTACGATTGGGAAAGAGGTCTCGGAACCTGTCATAATTGTAATCAATCTTTTCAGCTTCATACTTACCAAAGAAAAGGAGAAAAAGACAAGGTTTATATATTACCTGAAGTAAAGTATATACCTGTTAGTACAAAAGTGCAGGATTGGTTTTATAGCCGTGGTATATCTCAAAAAACTTTAGACGCTTTAAAAGTGTCAGAAGGATTAGAATATATGCCGCAAACCAGTAAAAAAGAAAATGCAATACATTTTAATTATTATGTAGGCGGAGAATTAATAAATATAAAATATAGAGATGGTAGGAAAAATTTTAAATTATACAAAGGGGCCGAAAAAGTATTTTATAACATTGACAATACTATTGGCCACAACGATTGTATTATTGTGGAAGGTGAAATGGATGCTCTTAGTTTATATGAAGCTGGCGTACCTAACGCTATATCTGTACCAAATGGAGCCACTTTAAATTCTAATAATTTAGATTATTTAGATAATTGTATTGATTACTTTGCTGATAAACAAAAAGTTATTATTGCTGTTGACCAAGATGAACCAGGCCAAGCATTACAACAAGAATTAATTCGAAGATTAGGTGCCGAAATATGTTATGTAGCTTCATTTGAAGATTGTAAAGATGCTAATGAGTATTTATTAAAGTATAGTGCCACAAAACTTGTGGAACGTATTAAGCAAGCAAAGCCTGTGCCTCTTGAAAATGTTACAACTTTTAAAGATATTGAAAATGAAGTTACAGATTTTGTTCAAAATGGTTTTAAAAAAGGTTATCAAATTGGGTTACAAAATTTTGATGATATTTTTTCAACATATACCGGACAGTTTATTACTGTTACTGGGATACCTTCTTCTGGTAAGTCTGATTTTGTTGATCAAATGGTCGTTGGCTACAACGTAAATTATCAATGGAAAACAGCTTTTGCATCTCCAGAAAATGCACCAACATTCTTGCACGCACATAAAATAATGCGCAAAGTTTGGCAAGATATGCCTCGAAGATCAGATATAGGGGGAGATAAATGGAATCAGATAGCGGGCCATGTTAATGATAATTTCTTTTTTATTGATATGGAACGTTATACTTTAGAATCTGTGTTAAAAAAAGGGGCAGAGCTTGTCAAAAGAAAAGGAATTAAATGTTTAGTAATTGATCCATTTAATAAAATTAGAGATATTGATTCTAAAACAGAAGATGTTAATCGGTATACAATGGAGTACCTAACTAAAATTGAAATATTTGCTAAAAAATATGATGTATTAGTTATTATAGTTGCTCACCCTACAAAAATGTATAGGAATAATGAGGGTAAAATTGAAGAGCCAACTATGTATAATATAAAAGGAGGGGGCGAATGGTATGATGCTAGCTACCATGGACTTCTCGTGCATAGAGATTACGAAGAAAAAACAGTTAAAGCTAAGGTTTTAAAAGTTAAATTTCAAAATTTAGGAGAAAACGGCGCTGAAGCGCATTTTAGATGGGAACCTAAATCAGGGTGTTTTATACCACACGAGCAGATAGGGGTTGAAGAAAAAATGCCATGGGAAGCGGACTAAAAAGCAGAAAAAAAAGAGATGATTACAAATTACCGCAGTATATTTGTAATACGGAGGAACAAGAACACGCTATGTTCTGTATAAGGAATAATATAAGAATATCTCCGATTGGCATTTATAAAGAACCGGGAAAATGGAAAATAGGTATAAATATTGGTCCATATAAACGAGGAGAAAAAACAAACGTAGCGCCAGGTGTATATGATAGAGATACAATATGGCCTGAATATTATAACTTTTGTAAATATTATTATGATAAATATAGAAAATGAATATAGAGGATTATTATCAGGAGTATTGCATAATGGAGCTGAAAAGCCAGATAGAACTGGCACAGGGACAAGAGCTGTCTTCGGAAGAATGCTTAGACATGATATGGCACTCGGCTTCCCTATATTAACAAGTAAAAAAATATATTTTGAAAAGGCCGTTACTGAGTTATTATGGATTTTATCTGGCAAGACTGATCTTGCTTATCTCCATACCAACAATGTTAGATATTGGGATGATGATTATAACAGATCAGGTAGAACCGATGGTACATTGGGTCCCGTATATGGTAAGCAGTGGCGTAATTTCGGTGGGGTTGATCAGCTATACGAGCTTCTTAAAAAAATCCAAAAAAATCCAACATCGCGTAGAATCATTATTAATGCTTGGAATCCTGCTGAGCTTGGGGATATGGTACTCCCTCCTTGCCATTACGGCTTTCAAGTGTATTGTAATAATGGCGAAATGAGTTTAATGTGGCAACAAAGATCCGCCGATTTGTTTCTTGGGTTGCCTTACGATATAGTTATGTACGGTTTATTATTAGAAATGCTCGCTGCTGGCAATGGATATAAACCGAAGCAGTTAATATGTAGTCTTGGAGATTGTCATTTATATAATAATCACATTAATGCTGCTGAAATTCAGCTAAAAAGGACTACTTTCGAATTACCGCAACTAAATATATCCTTTGGGTTGACCCTTAGAGAAGGTGCTGGTAATTTTATACATATTCCTACAAAGAATATGATTAAATTAAATAATTATAAACATCAAGAATCTATTAAAGCAAAATTATCAACATGAAAAAATTTATTTTAATTTTATTATTTTTACCGTTCTGTGCTAATGCACAAATCTTAACTTTTTCAAAAAGTAAAGCTATAAACTTTCAAAACACAGTAAGAAATTACTATGAACTACCTCTATTAAGTTTAGATAGAGAACTAAGCGCAGATGCTCAATTTTGGGCGGATGAAATGGCACGTACTGATGTGTTCGACTTTTCAGATAGTGATTATGGAGAAACGTTATATAGACTTAATAAAAATGAATTTATATTACCTAGAAATCCATATTTAGATGCAGCAGTTGGCTGGTTACAAGCTTATGAAGAACCTGAATATTACCAAACGCTTTGCGAAGACTGTAATTATGTAGGATATGGAAAATCTGAAAATGATTTTTATATTTATGTAGTTGCTAAATATGATAAATTATATAAATAATATGTATTATATTTATCATATTCCTGGTAAAAAAATCGGTGTGACGCGTGATTTAAATAAACGCGTTACAGCGGTTCAGGGTTATACCCAAAATGAATATGAAGTACTTGATGCATCTACAGATATTAATTATATATCTGATAAAGAACTAAGATTACAAAAACATTTTGGTTATAAAGTTGATATAAGACCTTACAAAGAATTAGTTAAATCAAGTTATATGAAAACACACACATCTTCGGATGCAACCACAACATTTAAAATTTCTTTAAATGAAATAAACGCAGAATTTTTAACAGACTTAGTTGTTGAAACAAGTTTAGGAACATTTGTATTAGATGCAAAAGATAAAATTGACTGGGTATTAAATAATTTACATCCAAGTCAATATGGGCCCGGCACTTGTTATATATATAATAAGGCTATGTCTAAAGAGGGCGCTTTCCAAAAATTAGATAAAAATTTTGAGCCTTATAAAGATACAATCAAGGTCGATTTTGATGCAATACGTCGCTGGGCTAATGCAAGAGGTATTGTTGAAAAGGGCGATACGAAAACACAACTAATAAAATTATATGAAGAAACCGGAGAACTTTCAGAAGCCATCCTTAAAAACAATAAAGAAGATATTATTGATGCTATTGGTGATAGCGTTATTGTTCTTACTAATTTGGCCGAGATGGCCGGAACAAACATTGAAGACTGTATTATATCTGCTTACAATGAGATTTCTGCTAGAACTGGTAGAATGATTAATGGCACATTTGTAAAAGATACAATATGAAAGCAAAAAAAGATAAAATAATAAATAGCGTAATTGAAAAGATTTTAAAACGCTCTGAGGCTGGTTATAAAAAATATGGAGTAGGTTTAGATAAAGATGAACAAACACTTGACACGTGGCTTAATCATCTTCAAGAAGAACTTATGGACGCTGTAAATTACATTGAAAAAGCTCGATCTGTTTTACGTGATGAAATAGAAGAATGTTATATAAGAGATGCGAAAGAAGATTAGAAGAAAAAAAGGACCAGTCCAGGCTAAAAAAATAAAATACGATAATATTAATTTTGCTTCTGGGTTAGAAAAATATATGTATATGGCTCTGAAAAAAAACAAAATAAAAGCCAAATATGAAGGAGAAACATTTGTGTTGATTAATGGTTTTCATTTTGCTAACGAGTCATTTGAAAGACAAGCTAATGGTAAGGGAGTTTTTTCTAACCGGGGAGGCAAAAGAATATTACCCATAAAATATACTCCTGATTTTATAGGTGATAATTTTATAATAGAAACTAAAGGCAGAGCAAATGAATCTTTTCCAATAAGATGGAAACTTTTTAAAAAATTAGTTTCTGAGCAATTTCCGGATTACATGTTATTTAAACCACAAAATCAAAAAGAATGCGACATAGTAGTAGAAATAATCAAGGAGATTCAAAAGCCTTAGCTAGAAAAAAATATGCCGAAAGGCAAATAAATAAATGGATTAAATGGTCAATTGAATCCAGAGGATACCTTAAATATAAGGAATTGGTAGAATTACATGATGAATATAATATAAAATGCTATGGCTAAACAAGCTACTTTTGTGTACAAGCACACATCTAAGGTTAGAAGACCTGGAGTTCATGCAAAAACAAAAACTTCTAAAATAAAAACAAGTAAAAATTATGTTAAACCTTATAAAGGACAAGGAAGATGATACCAAGACTAATACCTGATAATTGGGAAATAACAATAGGATTGTATCCTGGAGTTTTAATGGGAATGAGATCTTATATAGAAAAAGAATATGTTCAACACGTTATATATATACCTTTTATAGATATATGTATAGAAATAGATAAACAATAATATGGGATTGTTTGATAAAAGAATACCTTACAAACCTTTTGAATACCCAGAGTATTATACTGAGGGTTGGCTGAAACAAGCGCAAGCATTTTGGTTACACACTGAAATACCTATGTCAGGTGACATCAAAGATTGGAATGAAAAGCTAACTGATAGTGAAAAAAATTTAGTAGGTAATATATTATTAGGGTTTGCGCAAACAGAATGTGCTGTGTCTGATTATTGGACACAAAAAGTTGTGGGGTGGTTTCCAAAGCATGAAATACAACAAATGGCCATGATGTTTGGTTCACAAGAAACTATTCATGCGGTAGCATATAGTTATTTAAATGAAACATTAGGGTTAGAAAATTTTGAAGCCTTTTTACAAGACGAGGCAACAATGGAACGATTTGATAATTTAGTTAGTTATGATGGAAAAGATAACGTCGGAATTGCCACAAGTATTGCTATATTTAGTGCATTCGCAGAAGGAGTTAGTCTCTATTCTGCTTTTGCTGTTCTTTATAGCTTTCAACTCCGTAATTTACTCAAAGGAATCGGACAACAAATGAAATGGTCCGTAAGAGATGAATCATTACATAGTAAAATGGGCTGCCAATTATTCAGACACATGTGCGCAGAAAATCCCGAATTACAAAATAAATGTTATAAAGATGTTATTGAAGCAGCAAATACCATGCTTAAAGCAGAAGAAAAATATATCGATAAAATGTTTGAACAAGGAGATATTGAAAACCTCAAGTCCTACGATCTTAAACAATTTATTAGAAAAAGACTCAATGAAAAAATTACAGAGCTCGGTTACAGCAACGCAAGGAGCCACTTTGAATTTGACGAAGTCGGAGCCTCTAATCTCGACTGGTTTTATCATCTTACAGGTGGTCATACTCATACTGATTTTTTTGCGGTTAGACCTACTGATTATTCAAAAGCTAATGAAGGGGAAGACTTTGAGGATATTTGGTAATAAAAAATAAAAATGGGAAGAATAAAAAAATCTTTTTTAAGGTTATTAGTTCACGATAGACGATTAACTGCTAAAGAAAGATTAGCGAGTAGGTTAGGATATATGGGTTCTGCATTTATAATGTTGTCCCCTTATATTTTAAGCTATGGAAATATGGGGGCGATAACTTATATTCTTGGCGGGGCTTTATTAACTCCTCAGGTTTGGATTGCAAAACAATGGAATCTAGTAATAATAAATATTAATTTAATAATTGGTTATTTAATATATATAATTTTATAAAATGAAAGAAAATAAATTAGTTGAAATGTGGAATAGAATAGAGATTTTAGGAAACAACGTTCAACAAATAATACAAGAATTACAAAATTTAAAAGATTTGTCTATAGGCACTATGCAATTAGTTAAAAATTTTCCTGATTATGAAAATGCTGTGAATAAATTAAAAGAAGATTTAAAAGAACAAACAGAAAAAGCAAATAAAGAAAAAAAGAATGTGGAAAAGCAGCTGGATAAAGGGTGAAGACTACCCATCATGGGGAGATACCGATGTTTATAAAAAAACTATTACAGGAGGTTACTTAATTAATGGTGAATCACCTAAGGACGCGTATTGGAGGGTAAGTAACGCAGTTGCAAAGCGTTTATATAAGCCGGAATTAGCTGAAAAGTTTTTTGAATATATATGGAAGGGCTGGCTGTGTTTAGCCTCTCCGGTGCTCTCTAACACGGGTTCAGATAGAGGATTACCTATAAGCTGTTTTGGTATTGATGTAGCGGATAGCATTCATGATATTGGTACTAAAAATTTAGAAATGATGTTACTAGCAAAACACGGTGGGGGTGTTGGTATCGGAATTAATATGATTCGTCCCGCCGGAGCTAGAATAACAAACAAT
>Ga0208159_1000732_pt1 | contig 12869 bp, 25 predicted proteins | sample 9_EtaG_FD_184082 | JGI IMG/M metagenome (GOLD analysis project Ga0208159, IMG submission 184082) | Marine viral communities from the Subarctic Pacific Ocean - 9_ETSP_OMZ_AT15188 metaG (SPAdes) (version 2) | ecosystem: Environmental > Aquatic > Marine > Oceanic | place: Pacific Ocean | collected... | reverse complement strand
ACTAAACCGAAGGCTGCGTGGGAAGACAATTAAAATATTTGGTCCTCCAGGCACAGGTAAAACAGAAAACTTATTGAAACGTGTACAACGTTATCTTAGACAAGGTTACTCTCCTGATGAAATCTGTTACGTGTCTTTTACAAATAAAGCTGTTAATGAATGTGTTGCAAGAGTTAGAAAAAGATTTAAAGAATATGATGAAGATGATTTCAAATATTTTAGAACACTACATTCTTTGGCCAGACAACAGTTTGCTGAGATTCCCGTATTAGATCCTAAAGCAGATATGCTTATGTTCCATACTCAATACGGAACAGTAAAAGTTAATTACAAAGAAGGCCATGATGATCAAAAGGTTTACAATAATTGGTCTTTACAAATTTACGATAGAGCAAGAAACATGAAAGTAGATCCTGTGTGGCTTTACAAACAACAATCTAGAAAAGCTGTAAGGCTGCAGCAGTTTAAATCTATTATCAATGGATACGAAGAATTTAAAACAATGGAACTGGAGAACGGACAACGGACACCTGACAGATTAGATTTTACCGATATGGTACAAAGATATATTACTGATGGGTTAGTGATACCTTTTAAAGTTTTGATGGTAGATGAAGCTCAAGATTTAACACCTCTGCAGTGGGATATGGTTGTGAAAATATCTGAAGCTGTTGATAGAGTTTATATTGCAGGAGATGATGACCAGGCTATTTACGAATGGAATGGTGCTGATGTTAATTTATTTCAAACTTTTCCTGGTAAGTCTTTAGTTTTAAAAAAATCGGTAAGATTAAACAAGGACATACATTTTTTTTCTAAGTGTTTATTACATGGCATGGGTAACAATAGAGTGCCTAAAGAATTTTATTCTAATGGTAAAGATGGTTCTATCTACAGGTGGACAGGTTTAAAAAAAGTGCCTTGGGATCTAGAAGGAAGCTGGATGGTTCTTGCAAGAATAAATGATGTTAAGAAGGAGCTGCAGCAGGAGGCTAGAAATTTATCTTTGTATTATCAAGATGTAAAAGGCAATAAATCATTTGATCCGAATCAATTCCTAGCAATTCAATATTGGGAAAAAATATGTGAAGGTGGTTCTATTTCTAGAGAAGAGGCCTGCACAATGTACGAGTTTTTATTAAACATAGACCACGGCTACCGGTCAGCGGACAGTAAAAAATGGAGTTTTGCTCATCCAAATCAGGTATTTACATTTGATGAATTACACTTAAGGTGTGGTATGCGTGATGAAAAAGCAAATTGGAATCAAGTATTTCAAAGAAAATTTAAAGATAAAGATAAGATGTATTTCGAAAAATTAATGAAAGAAGGTGTTGATTTGAATGCACCTCCTAAAATAACAATAGATACAATACACCAAGTCAAAGGAGGAGAAGCTGATAATGTGGTGTTGGCCAGTAAATGTAACTTCCCTTCTCATTTTGATAAAAAAAATTCACAAGAAAAAGTAAAAGAACTTAGAGTTTGGTATACAGGTGCTACCAGATCTAAACAAACTTTACATTTATTAGGCACCTATCATCAATATAATTTTCCATTAGGAAAATATTTTAAAACTTATGAGGCTAACTATGACAGATAAAGACATGTTTGATGACGCTTTCCCACAGGATAAGCAGATTGGAGGATCCCACTACAAGCATTTCACGATTCAGCCCTATGAATTTATTGCAAAAAATAATCTTACATTTTTTCAAGGGAATATCGTGAAGTACGTTTGTAGGTATTTATTTAAAAATGGAATAGAAGATTTAGAAAAAATAATACATTATTGTCAGTTAGAAATAAAAAAAATTAAGGATACAAAAGATGACTGAGTTTACATCGGGATTGTGGAACGTAATACACAAAAGTAGAGGATCGATAGTAAGAACTATAATTTATACTATCGGTCATTTTGCAATAGCAATAATTTGTTTAATGTTAATAGCTGACGTGTCTTTTATGATAGCACTTACAGATGCAATAGTTGAACCTTTGGCAAATTCTGTTTGGTATTTCATATTAGATAAATGGTGGGCAAGTCGTGTTAGGAAATGGTAAGATTTATTATTATAATTGGTATTGTTATGACCCTGACCGGGTGCGCAAGAGATTACGATATAAATCCATATACAACGGTATTCAGATTAATAAACTCACAAGCAGGTAAATAATGACTACAGAACTTGGAATAGGAATGTTTTTTTATGGAATCATCTGTACTTTTATAGGTGCAATGATAACTTATTATTTTTTAAATAGGCAAAGCAGAGAAGAAAAAGAAAACGAAGAATATTTAAAGGAATTGAAAAAGAAACTTTAATGACTCATCAATTAAATTTTATTTACAATGACTCCGATTGGGTTTGTCCGAGTGAGTATCCTGATTTAAGACACGCTAAAGAAATAGCAATTGACCTGGAGACAAAAGATCCAAACATTAAAACAAAAGGTGCAGGTTGGGCAACATTTGATGGCCACATTGTAGGTTTTGCAGTAGCTGCTTTTGATCAACAATGGTACTTTCCTATACATCATGATGCAGGAGGCAACATGGACGAAGGAATTACAGTTGCCTGGATGCAAGAAGTTTTAAAAACACCAGCAACAAAAATATTTCACAATGCAAGTTATGATGTTGGTTGGCTAAAAGTAAATGGCTTTCAAATAAATGGTCCTATTGTAGATACGATGATAGCTGCAGCTCTCATTAACGAAAACAGATTTAGTTTTAGTTTGAACGCATGTGCAAAAGATTACCTTGGTGAAATAAAAAACGAAACTTTCTTAAATGAAAAAGCAAAAGAATGGGGTATCGATGCAAAAGCAGATCTATGGAGACTACCTGCAGGCTATGTTGGGTTTTATGCAGAGCAAGATGCAGCGTTGACTTTAAGATTATGGCAACAATTTAAGACTGAGATATCAAAACAAAGCTTAAATGATGTCTGGGACATGGAAATGGAGCTTTTACCTATATTAATTAATACTAGGATGCGAGGAATAAGGGTTGACGAAGACCAGGCAGCTAAGCTAAAAAAAGAATTCAAACGAAAAGAGTCTGAGGTTTTATCAAGCATAAAATCTCAGACCACGCTTGACGTAGATATTTGGGCAGCAAGATCAGTAGCACAAGTTTTTGATAGGATCGGAGTTGATTACCCACGAACACCGAAAAGTGATGAACCTAGCTTTACCCAAAACTGGCTAGTGAATTGTAATAACCCGATAGCGCAGTTAATAAGAGAAGCAAGAGAAATAAATAAATTCCATTCAACATTCATAGACTCCATTCAACGTTATGTTCACAAAGGTAGAATACATTCAGAAATAAATCAACTAAGATCTGACCAAGGCGGGACTGTTTCTGGTAGATTATCTTATTCTAATCCAAACCTACAACAAATTCCTGCAAGGAACAAAGAGTATGGAGATAAAATAAGAAGTTTGTTTTTACCTGAGGAAGGCAAACAATGGGGCAGCTTTGATTATAGTCAACAGGAGCCTAGACTTGTAGCTCACTATGCTGCAGCTGTAGATAATAATTTTACAGGTGCTGATGAATTTATTGAAGCTTATAAAAACGAGGCAGCAGATTTTCATCAAATAGTTGCGGACATGGCTGGGATCAGCAGGACTAATGCAAAAACAATTAACCTGGGTTTATTTTACGGAATGGGTAAAGCTAAACTTGCAAAAGAATTAGGTATATCAAAAGACGCTGCAGATAATTTGTTAAGTAAATATCATTCTAGAGTTCCGTTTGTGAAGAAGTTAGCTGAAGCTGTGACTAACTCAGCTTCAAAGTATGGCTTTATTCGCACGATAAGGGGTCGTAAATGCCGATTCGACATGTGGGAGCCTGCTACCTTCGGAATGAATAAAGCAATGCAGTATGAAGAGGCTAAGGCCATCTATGGTAATAACATCAGGAGGGCTTTTACTTACAAGGCTTTAAATAGATTAATCCAAGGTTCAGCTGCAGATCAAACAAAACAAGCAATGATAAATTGTTACAAAGCAGGTTACGAACCATTGTTACAAATTCATGATGAATTATGTTTTTCTATAAATGAAGAGAATGATATTAAAGGTGTAAAGGAGGTAATGGAGAATGCTATCGAAAATCTTAAAGTCCCTTTTAAAGTTGATGTTGCCATCGGTAAAAGTTGGGGCGAAGCGAAAGAATAAAGAAGTTATAGGTTATTACTTTGATGGTAAGAAATCTAAAACTCTTTACAAGAAGAAGACTTACTTTTGTTAGTCTCTTTTTCTTTTAACTCTTCGATCTGTTCGAATGTAAGATCTTTAAGTCTAGGGTCATAAACATAATATCTAAGTTTAAGGCCCTTCTCTTTTAGCTCTTTTATTTTTTGTGGTGTCCAATACATTTTGCTCTCCTATTTTTTTTTATTCCTAATTATACCATGAGCAAATTTTGACTTTTTTATTTTATTGAATAGTAGACGACCTCCTGTTGCAGGGGTTCTATTCTAGATGCGACACTGAATGCTTTTTGGAAAATTTAGAGCGCACTAACCTTGGGAATAAAATTGATTTTTTTTTGCTAGTCTAGCTAGCTATATCGTAAAGACCTTTTTTTGCATCAATAACACTTTGTTCATTGATTTTGACCTTTACATCTTTTAGTTCAATGTCGATCCACTTCATATCAGTAGTCACCCTACCTTGAGTCAACGCTTGCGTTGCCCACTTGGACTCCAGCTGAAGTTTCTTCGCCACTAGTTCCTGTAGAGACATCTCTGTCTACCTCCTCAAAGGTTAAAAACAAGAAGTTGGGATCTTCAAAACCAGCTCCAGGTTTTTCGTTTACGTCTCCTGAGTCAACCTTCTTTACTAAACCCTCAAGAGCGGCTTTATCGTTCTCTCCCTCAAGCATCTCATCAATATATATATTTTTATATTTTGCTTGGATGCGATATAGCTTCATATAGTATTATATAACAAAAAGGGCTAGGAAATCAAGCCTGCGTTCACTTTGGGTTTTTTGGGTGGGATTATTGGCTTTGGAACCTCTACTGCCTGACAATCAAATCTTATTACAATACGGGCAGTTTCTATGTATTCTCTCTCCATTTCTTCAGTATCCTCTAATGATTTGAATGTATTATGTGCCACTTTATAGCCTTGTTCTACACAGGCTGCGTGGCTCTCAAATGAATAACCAGTCACATGTGATGACGGACACTGGCCACTCACCATGCTGCACATATACATAATTAATAAATACTTAGTCATATTCCTATATTATCCCATAATATTATTTTCTTGCATATCCCATTAAAATGTTTATATAGAATACATGTTTTTTAAAAATACTAACAAAGAGGTTATCATGAAAACAGAAAAAAACATAGCTGAGACAGCTATGACAGCTGCTGAAAAGTTGGGCGAAGCATTGGTTTTAAAACCAGATTGGGAAGTAAAACCAAAGAGCGTTGCCATGACTCATGTCTTTTCAGTTGAATTTAATGAGTCGACAAAAACTCTTACATTAGTTGTAAATGGTGAAGTTTACAAAAATATAAGATGTGAAGATGTACTAAGTGGTAAAATTAAATTTCATAATGGTCTTAACGAGATCATAAATAAATTTAATTTATGGAGGTATGATGAGCCTAAGACTAAAAACTAAATCATACTCTATGGTGTTTAACTTTTGGGCAACAAAAGTTGATAACATCTTAAGTCAAATACCATTAGTATCTGTTGATGGACATATGCCCTTAGAATATTCAGATGATGAATACCAAAGTGCTATGAAACAACTTCAACAATGTGCATTAAGATTTGATGATATTCCAATGTATCCTATCAATGAAGAAATTGCACGAAGGTTAATTGACGACCAACTGAAGGAGGCAAATGACCGACCTTATAATTAAGATGGTTGTTTTGTTTCTATTATTAACAATCCCACCAAAAATATTATTATTATTTTTTGGTGGAGCTGCATATTTAATTTTTAGTTAGGAGGAAAAGATATGAATAATGCAATTAAGAACAAATACTTTGAGACAACAGATTACTCAAAGTTTAAAAAAGCTAGAGGTAATAGACCTGTAGATGAAGCACACGTAACTCAATTAAAAAGATTGATCGCAGAGAAAGATCTTTATGATCCAATACGTGTAAACGAAAACATGGAAGTGATTGATGGACAACACACTTTACAAGCTAGAAAAGAACTAGACCTTAAAGTTCCATACATCATTATCAATTCTGATGATCCACTTGATGTTGCAAGATTAAACACAGGTAGAAAGAATTGGTCCATGGAAGCCTATCTAAACCATCATTGTGCAAGAAACAAAATGGACTACAAGATATGCAGAAATAAAATGAACCAGTATGGTATCAACGTTGCAGAAGCAATTGTGTTGCTACTAAAACAATGTTCTTTGTGGAATAGAATTTCTACTGATTTCAAAACAGGTGAGTTTAAGATACCTGCAGGTGGGATTGAGAACATTGATCGTATTGGTTCTGCACTAAATACTTTGAAAAAATACTTTTTAGGTATGGACGATACTAAGAGAAGACTAAAGAGATCTATGGTTATGGCCTATATTATAGCTGATAGATGTCCAGACTTTGATCTTAGACGTTTTAGAGATGCCTGTAAAAGCAAGTCTTCTTGGTTTTTAAGTGGGACTAGTACAAAAGACTACATTGTAATTATTGAAAAAATTTACAATAGTGGCAGAAGTAAAAAGAAAATAAAACTTCTTGATTTTTTTGAGTCTAAAGAATATCAAGAGCATTAGGAGAAAGACATGAACATCGACAAATGGAAATCTTGTGCAGTTGATATAGAATCATACACAATAATTAGAGCAATGGGGAAGGCAGGCTTTAGAAGACCTGGATCTATGATTGCAAAATTAGTTGATGATGAAGTGAGAAAGATAGCTAAGAAAGAGGGTAAAAGCTATCAGAAGATGAAAGAGAATTTACTTACAGAAGGCAACAAACTTCTGAATGGTAAGTAGAACTGCAGGTTGGATGGTTAACCTTGAACCTGGGTTTGAGAGGGGGTCGGGAGACTGGCCCCTTTTTTATTTATGATTACATTACAAGATACAAAATTATTTATTAAAAATTATGCAGAACATGCTGCATTAAATGAAAAATTAAAAAAAGAAATATTAGACGTAAGATCCAAAGAACCTGAGGGTTTACCTGGAGACAACTCCAACTGCTGGAGAAGTATTCATAAGTATGAGTGTGAGCAAGAGCTGCTGAAACCTATTAATTTAATATTAGAAGAATATAAAAAAGATTACTTAAAAAAACCTGCATCTGGTAAAATAATCTATTGGACTAATATAAATGAATTTGGTGGGGGTAACCTATTTCATACTCATTACAGAGCTGATTGTGATTTATCTGGTGTTTACTATGTGCAGGGCAAAGACACAGGATCTATTAAGTTTGCTACTCATGAACAAATGTATTTCATGATACCACCACATATGCCTTATGCTCAAATGATAGCTCATGAGCCAAATGATGGGGATATTTTATTGTTTCCATCTTATTTGCTGCATGAGGTCACTATTAATACAAGTGCTAAAAAACGAATCACTATAGGTTTTAATATAAAATTAGACTTGCAAGACAGGCCAAAATAAGTATTAATTAGTTACGTATTTCCTTAGCCTAAATGAAAAGGTGGGGCTTTAAACACCTTATTTTCATATAACAACGAACGCTAAATTTAACTTAATAAGGAGAATTAGTGGGTAAAGCTGTGAATAAAAGCAGTCCGGAAGCATTAGAGAATGCTCTTAATAAGCTTGTGATGGTGTGTCCTAACAAGAAAACTTATGATGAGCTGACGAGTTTAATGTTTCAGTTGTATTGTGGAAATGATTTTGGTTTAGGAAATTTTAGTCTTTCATTCCTTGATAAGATTGAGGAGTGTTGGCGTACCGGTAGAAAAAAAGCTGCACAAGCTAAAGGTTTAAAACTGGTCGTCAAGAATGCCTAGCCACGTTGCTTTTCCACATCCATATCTTTTCCCGCAACGTGGTTATGGTAATGGCAAATATAGATAATGATTTAATTCAAGCTTCAGTATTATTATGTAAAAAACTTGATGGTGCAGATCGCACTGAGTTTATTGAAGACGCTTACATTGACTATAAATGGTGTGCCCACATAGAAACTCCTAGAGAGGTACAGAGGCATTTAAGGAATGTATTCACCAAACTTGTTAAAAATTTTGGGCATTGATATGGCTGCAGAAGTCGTAGACACTAAGAAACCATCGGAACAAAGGTTGTTCCAGGCCATAGTCCTACAGGCGTTTGAAGACGCAATGACTACACAGGGAAGTAAACAAGAGTCATATCTTAAAAAGGATGCTCATGATTGGTTTATTGATAAGAATAAATCTTTTGAGGAAGTTTGTTGGTTTGCCGGTTTCGATCCTGAGATAATACATGAGAAGTATAAAAGATTAGTTTTTGAGGGCAGGGTAGTATTTACAGAGCTGCAGAAGGAGTGGGTTCGGTATCGAGGTTTATATAGAGATTATAGAGCTGCTGGTAATAGTGAGGATAGAAAAAATATTATGTCCAAAATTGTAAAAGTTAAATTGACCAAGAAGCTGTAGTCATGGTGGTCTAAAAAATTTTACCCCCAGGGAAGCTAATAAATATGAAGAGCTAAAATAGCCTAATAACCCTGAGGGCTTGAAATTAGCATTTATTATACGAAACATGCTATTGATAAGTATACACGAACACCGGCTACCGGACAATGGTAAATTCTACTATATAGATTATCTAGACCCCTGAACAATAAAAAGTACCCCAGGGGGTAAAACAGGTGTCCCTGCTGTCCCTGAATGAATATTAGTAAGTAATATCAATGATTTAAGCACGATTTAGTGGTGTCCCTGTGGTGTCCCTATGGTGTCCCTGAGGGACACCTCTTGCGGGAACGCAACCAGAAGTTTTAGCTATACTTACTTTTTGATGAAATAATCTATATAGTAGAAATATTATGATGAAAAAAGGAATAGCTATTGTTAACCTGTTGAAGAATATTAAAAAAGCTAAAAGTACAAAAAAATCAAAAGCTAAATTTGAAAAGACTTATGGCTACAAACAGACTGCAAGTGTTAAAAAATATAACATTAAAGGAGGTGGTTCTGGAAGTACAGATACCTCTGCAATAGTACCTGTAGGTAGACAGACAGGTAGAGGTAGTTCATTTAGAACAAGAATTTTAGGCCCAAAAGGCCAAACACCATATCAAGGTAAAAGACTTGGATCTCAAGGTAATATGGAATCCTGGAGAAATGATATGGAGAGAACATTTAACTTACCTTCATTTCAAGAAGTAAGTAGATCTTTATTCAAACCAAGAGGCAAGGTGAAGAAAAAAGCAAAAGGTGGTGATGTAGGTATAATATCCAAAGTAGCCAAAAAGTTAACCAAAGCATCTGCAGCTCATGCAGGTCAAGCCAAAGCACTCAAGAAGGTAATTTCAAAATATGTTTAAGTTGATTAAACTTATAAAAAATCTTATTAATCTAGATTATAGAGTTAGAAGATTAGAAAGAGCAAAATACTGGAAAGAGAAGTACAATGGCACTAAAGAAAAAAGAACTTAGAACTGAAGACGACTTAACACCAAAACAAAAAATGTTTGTTGAGGTCTATGTCAAAGACTGGGGATCTATAACTCAAGCAGAAGCTCTTAAGCGTGCTGGATATGTTTGTAAGAATGAGAATGATTATGGTGTGATTGCATCAAGATTATTATCTAGAAAACACAATCCACATGTAGCTAACTATTTTGATAAAAGATTTCAAAAAGAATTAAAAATGTATCAGGGTGATAACCTTAGACGTTTCAAAAGATTTGATCGACTAGCAGATAAAGCTGAGAAGAAAGATCAATACGCTGCTGCAATAAATGCAGAGTATAGATCAGGACAATTGGCAGGAGCTTTTGTGGATCGTAGAGAAGTAAGAGTTACAGGTCTGGAGGGAATGTCACGTGAAGAACTTGAGAATAAGCTCAAAGAACTCAGTAAAAAAATCGATGGCTACAACGCCAAAACGATCGAAGCTGAACCAGAGCACGTTGAACAAATTGAAAAGTCTTAGTTGGTCTGAGTGGATTAACGAGTTTAACAGAGTGCATAATCCTATGTTCACTTCTGTTGGAATAATAGAGGTTAAAATTGATGACGAAGAAAAAGATTAGTATACCAAGAAAAACAAAAACAGAGATTGAGAAGTATCCTATGGTATCTATTGAATGGTACGATATTGTAAGTGATTCGAGTTGGAGTACGTTTGAACATATAAAAAAAGCAAAACTTGCTACCTGTATAACAAAAGGACATTTGATAAGCCAAACAAAAGGTGTTACTAGAGTGTTTGGTGATTACTCATTTGGAGATGATGGTAAGAGTATTGAGACAATAGGTAATACTACAATCATACCCAATTCAGTCATCATAGATATTAAAAAACTGACTTAATGGTACGTAATATAAATCAAGAAAAATTACTATGGCAGCGCACTAAAAAAGGCCTGACCGAATGCTTTCTAACCCGCATAGAAACTAGCACTTTGAATGGTGTACCTGACGTGCATGGTGTACATAAGTCTGGAGTATTTTGGATAGAATTAAAATCAGATCAACTCAGTTTTCCTAAGCTAAATAAATGGCAAGTTGTTTGGATTAATAAATATATCAAGGCAGGTGGTAATATTTTTATCTTGAAAGAGACCCTCTCGAAGAGGTCTCTTAAACTCTACAAGCCGGTGTCCGTGTTCACTGATCCTCGTTCACTGGAACCTCGTGCCTCGTTCTCGTTACCCTTCAAATGGCCCACGGTCCAGAGGCAGCTGGTGAACCTTCTCCGGGAGGATGCAGCGTGATCCTCGTCTCGTTCTCGTTGGCCGAAGCTCGTCGTTCTCGTTCAACGGACAGCACTGGGCCCATCCTGCAGCTGGTGACTGGCTGTAACCTTCGTCCTGAAGCTCGTGTCGTTTCCTGCCCCTCGTTTTTTTTACCTCTTAGTTAGTTGACGGGGGGCTGGTAACGGCATGGCACTGGCAGCTCCTGGCAGCTCGTTCTCGTTTGAAAGGCGAAGGTCTCGTCTCGTTTGAGAAAGATCAGTGGCATCCTGCAGCGTCAGCTCAGGATCACAACTGGAGCTCCTGCTGTGCTGGAAAATTTTCCTGAAAATAGTTCTTGACTTTATCCCATTAGGTCTTATGTTATCCTTAACCATGGTGTGCCTTGGCACGGAACACGTAAGGCCCATTTCAGGCTGTGTTGGCGGGAGCGGGGCACGTATGGATAACTAACAAAGGAGAAACAATGCCGAAGTATATAGTAAACGTTGATATGGACTCACCTCGTGAGGAAGGCGAACATATTGAAAAGAAATTTGAAAAAGGGATCGAGGCACCGGATGAGCACGAAGCCGAACAGGTCGTCGATAAGTGGATTAAAGAACAAATGTATGGTGGTCCATACTACAGCATCACGGAGGCCGATGATGAAAACAATTAAGATTCAGGTAGAAGGTGGCGTGGTACAAGAAGTTACCATCCCGAAAGAGTATGAACATCTGATCGATTACGAAGTAATCGATCTCGATACAGAAGAACCGAAGGAAGATGGAGATGCCGTTAAAGCAGACAAACCACTGGCTGGTAAAGTATACGCTCTTACTGGAGGCCCGGATGCACGCTGCATTGCGAATGGTAACAGCTGGTCAGAGTCTGTCGTGGAGGAAGACTAAGTGGGCTTCGTTATAACATATTTATGTTTGCTGCTGCTGTGGCCTGGTCCCGTTCTTGCTGGCACAGCGATCCTTATCATAGCTCTCGTCGGAGGACTGGCGTGACCTGCAGCTGCGTCTCGTTTAAGCTTGGCATCGGATCACCTGCCTGGTGGAAACTGACTGAGCCCCCCAGCGCACAGAACTCTACTTGATAGTTCCCTAGTTTAGAATAATTCTAAAAGATAGTTGTTGCATAGGTAATGGGATATGATAAGATATCGCTAACCATTTAACAAAGGAGAAAATTATGGGATTAGATCAACACGCACATTTAAGAGGTCAGAAAGTTGATTGGGATAAATATTTCAATGACGATGACTATTCTGAAAATGCAGGGGTCTTCGTTTGGCGAAAACACGCAAGACTTCAAGAGTTCATGGCAAAGAAATGGACTGACCAAAATCCTTCAGTAAAAGTTGAAGGACATTTGGCACATCTTGGTTTTAATGGAGATCAAGAAGCACCATGCTACATGACTAAAGAGGTCGTTGACGAATTAGCCGAACAGATTGAAAAGGGCTTTTCTGACTATCACGCAGAAGATGGTTTTTTCTGGGGTCAACAATTTCAAGAGGAAAGTGTTAAGGACTACAAAGAGCAGGATTTAAAGTTCTTAAAGTTTTGTCAACAAGCGATCAACGAGAACAAGGTCGTTGAATATTGGTGCAGTTGGTAATGCCGAAAGATATTAAACGAGCCGACAATGTCGGCTCGTCTCGTAAAGCAGGACAACAAGCGCAAGATGAATTTACTAACCACATCACACGGCTGGTGAAAAATCTGGAGAGTGCGATACAACTTGAGGTTGAGCCAAATGTTAATACCTTTATTAATATCATTAATAAAAAAGATAAAAAAAAGTTAAATTAGTTCTTGTAATGGGATTAGATAAGATATAAGAAGAGGGGGCAAACATAAGTTTGTATAACTTAACAAAGAGGTAAAAATGCCAAATGCAATAAAGAAGCTAAAGCAAGATGAAAAAAAAGTAGTTCTTGCTTATGCTCAATTAAAGCTAAAAGC
>Ga0208159_1000728_pt1 | contig 12936 bp, 9 predicted proteins | sample 9_EtaG_FD_184082 | JGI IMG/M metagenome (GOLD analysis project Ga0208159, IMG submission 184082) | Marine viral communities from the Subarctic Pacific Ocean - 9_ETSP_OMZ_AT15188 metaG (SPAdes) (version 2) | ecosystem: Environmental > Aquatic > Marine > Oceanic | place: Pacific Ocean | collected... | reverse complement strand
GAACACTTTCTGCACAGAAAGGGGATACTGGACTTCATAGAGAACCGTGGAAGAAGCATGAAGGAGCGAAATCTAAGGGAACTCGGAATATTGCCCCCTCTTGAACAACCCTTAACAGAGCAACCCGTCGTGCCAATACCAGATGTCCGAGGAGAAGCCAGAGGAGAAAGAGGAATCCAACCACCCATGGAAGGGCGTCAAATGGACAAAGATCCCAAAGATCCACGGGAAGTCCCTGAATCGAAGGTTAGAGAGGCAAAAGAAGAAACTCCTGAAATTCAACCAGAGAATAAAGTGGAACCTACCGCGCCGAAAGAAGAACTAGGTATGCCACAGCCCCCAGAGGGCAAGCCTCCGAAGGTCGAGGATATCGCTGCGGAGGCAAAGGATGTCACATCAAAGCCCCCAGAAGCAAATGCTCCAAAACCGAAGAAGAAGAAAAGGCCCACTTCAAAGAAAGTCGTGAGCGATGTTCCTCCTTCGCCTAAAAAGGCCATGCCAAAGAAACCTCAGAAGAAAACCAAGACTCCTCCTGCAAAGAAGAAGGATGATTTCAAAATTCCAACAATGATAAGCGAGGGCACTGATAGAGATGTGGTGGACAGAATAGTCATATTGGCAGAGGAGGGTAATGATGAAGCATACACAACCCTGTTGAACAATTCTGCCGAACTAGAGGATTATTTCCCTGAAGCGCATGAGAAATACGAGGAACTCCGATCAATGCGGAAGTCCTTCATTCTCAAGGACCCATTTGCAAATCCCTTCCACAATCCGAACTTCCTTGATGTTGTCAACATAAAGAGGGAAATGGCCGAACCCATGTCACCAATCATCAAGAGCCATCCGATACAAGAGAGAGTCAAGCCGGATATCGGTTTCGACACTGTTGAGGGAGATGACCTATCTCTCCTTCCAGCCTCGATATTCATGGGGCAAGACAACTCAGTCGGCATGGATGACATGAGTTTGCTGCCGACGGGGTGGAGAAATGAGTGAGGCCGTCGCTGAACTTACGAGCAAAGTCGATTTCGACATGGGAAGGCGAGACTTCAAGTTCTTCTTTGAGGACATATGCGGATTCCAACTAGCGCACTTTCACGACGAGTGGTATGAGACTGCTCAGAACAACAAGAAGATATGCGTCATAGCCAGTCGTGACCACGGCAAGTCTGTGTTCTTCAGATGCTATCTCCTCTGGAGAATGGCATACAACCCCGGCACAGAGGTTCTCTTCTTCAGCCATAGCCAGCATCAGTCGATAGATCACATGGCAAAGATGGACGAACTCATCATGACTACTCCCGCTCTAGCGCATCTCAAGCCCAAGAGAGGATGGGCGAAGCAGTTGTTCAAGATGTCGAACAAGTCATCCATACGAGCCATGTCCGTCGGCAAGGCCGTTCGTGGGGCCCACCCTGACATAGTTGTCCTCGATGACATACTTTCAAGCGAGGCCCAGACTCAATTGAAGCATATATCCACATGGTTCTATACCGCTCTACTACCTGTTCTGCATCACACTGCCCAACTATGCATCGTAGGCACACCGTTCTCATACACAGACCTGTATTCGGAATTGAAGAAGTTGGAGGGATACGCCGTTAAGGAGTATCCTGCCATCAACGAGGCGACTGGTGAACCGCTGTGGCCTGAGAGGTGGAACCTAGACGCCCTCAATCAGAGGAGGAGCGAGATGACATCAATAGCGTTCACCCGCGAGTATCTATGCAAGCCCATTGCAAGCGAGGCGAGTCTCTTCCCAGAGGAGATGCTGGAAGGTGCGAAGGATGATTCTCTGTCTCTATCTTACTATCCTGAACCGGATGGTGAATACAACTACTACATCGGATGGGATCCGGCTATCAGCGCCAATAGAAGTGCTGACTACACATGCATGATGGTCATTGCCATGGATGAGAACAGGAAGAAGCACGTTGTCCATGTTCATCATGAGAAAGGCATGGATTTCAGTTCTCAGATTGACAAGATAATAGAACTCAATGCGAGATTCAATCCAGTCATCATAGAATTGGAGACTAACAACTTCGCTATGGCATTCAATCAAGTTTTGAATGAGATAAGCGATTTGCCGATCAAGCCCTTCAACATGAATAGAATGAAGAAAGAGGCATTGATACACACGCTTCAATTGCACTTTGAGCAGAAGCATCTTCTCATACCATACTCAGATGAAGGATCGACAAAGAGACATATGAACACCCTATTGAATGAACTCTCCATGTTCACCATGCTGGACAATGGGCGGATGGAGAGCCTCGGTGGTCATGACGATATGGTCATGGCATTGTCACTCGCCGTTCAGGCTACTAAGGAATACAGGGAAAATATAGTCATCCTCGATGGCAGTCTATGGCAAAAAAGGTTGGGGATAGCAGATGCGTGACGTTGAGTATATACACCCGTTGACAGGAGTATCATCGTTGACAGACGCGCTCATCAAGATTGGAACCGACGCCGAGGAGCAGGCATTAGCCGCAGAGCAGGATGCGGCCAAGAAGAAACTTGAGGCCGTTGAGGACAAGAGGCGCAAGATGAAAGAAGAGGATCAACAAGGTAATCCTACTGGAAGGGAGGATGCTGACATAATGGGTATGAATAACCCGATGTCAGATACACCAGAGCAACCCGGAACAGAACTGCCATCCAGTCCAGTTCCTATAACAAGATCATGGTTCATAGACAACTATGGGATGACAGGAAGAGAGGTTGCTGACCTATTGATCAAGGCGAACGACCTCCATACTTTGGACTCTATCCAAGAACTTCTGAAGATGGAAAAGATGGCAATATTGGACTACTTCCCCGGTGTTTCTCCATCTATGGTCGATGAGTTGCCCATAACCGACTTGGACTATGATGCTCTTAACAAGCACACGAATAGACTTGAGTTGCCATTCAGAAGATTCGTCAAGTCTTGGTCTTCATCAGATGATGAGGGTAAGAAGAATGCTGAGATGCTGTGGAGATCGACGGTTGACAAGACAGAGCGTTTGTCTCAAAGGGAGCAGAACATCCTTACCAAGTGCAAGGATGTCATTATCGAAAGAGGCGCACTCAATGCTCAGACATTGAAATCATATGGCGTGTCGGCCAGTGCAGCAGAGATATCATCTCTAATCAAGTCACATGGTTTCCTGTATGACATACTAGCAGTAGGCCAATTCAGCAAGTCGGTCGGCAGGGGGTTGTTCTATGATGTCAAGAGATACAACATCATGCTCAAGGATGCAGACAGGTTCCTTGCAGGGTTGATAGAGACAGGGGGAGAGATTAAATTAGATTCTCGACTGAATCCTCGTATTGAAATGAAGTTCCATGCACCAAATGCACCATGGTATGCAGACGCTCTGAAGTCTGAGTTGGGCGTTGAAAACATATTTGCAGAAGGCGTAGGAATAGTCATAGAAGGAGACTTCGCCGTCAAGAAGGCATTGGACTTGTCTCTTCCATACATGAATAATCATGAAGATGCGAATCTTCTATCCAAGGCTTTGGATGGCAATAGGAATGCATTGATCGTGTTTGCACATGAGCGTTCCGACAATCCCAAGCACAAAGCCGATCTCCTGAAATCAAATAACATATCTTACGACCATTATGCTAAGATGAAAGAGGAGGTGTTGACTCTTGGTTGATGATAAAAGGATGGCTAAACTGTTCGCTGCTGTTGGCATGGACATGGAGAGGCATAGTACGCCGCTCCCTGCAATGCCACTTTTCACATCAGGGATACAGGAGCCACCTCTGCTTCAAGGCATAACGATACCCGCCCTATATGCTGCTGCATACGAGTGCATGGTATTGAGGTCCATCCTTCAGCATCTATCCGTCGAGACATTCAGAAAGGGATGGGACTGGAAGCCAAAGTTTGTCGTGAAGTGCAAGGAGTGCGGACAAAAGCATAACCAAGAGGTCGAGGCATGTACTGCGTGTGGCGGTGAGACGAGGAAGGCCGACAAGGGACAGATAGAGTATGCCGAGACGGTTATTGGGGGATTCAACAGGATGACGCAATCATTCATCGATGTCCTTCGTGAGATCGAGATGGACCTCAACATAGTGGATGATGCATACATCATACTGACCAAGGAGTATTTCGTTGACCCCTCGACAAAGCAGCCCATGTTCTTCAGGATAAAGGAAGTATCAAGGGCAGACCCCATATTCATGAGGATACTCGCCGATAAGAGAGGAGTCAGAGGCGGCTCCCAATACACAAGTCTCGTTGACAGGTCATTCAGATCATCAGACCCTGAGGCCAAGTGTCCCAAGAGCGGGATGCCAGTAGTCCCGATTCATTACATGAATCTAGCAGGTGTGGGTAACGGCCAAGTATATACTGAGGGAGAGGTCATACACCTATCCAAGTGGTCCCCCTCTAAGTTGTACGGAAGAAGCCCTGTTGCAACGATGTGGCGACAAGTCAACACGCTGATTGCCATGGACAACTACGTCTATACCGCATATCAGAAGAGGAGGATGCCTCGCGGTGTCATGGTCATCAAGTCATCCAACATGGAGACTGTCGAGCGGACAGCGAGAAACATACAGGAGCATCTTGAGAGAGATCCGAGTTATATCCCTACTATTGGGGTCGAGACGGAGACTGGCCGAGGAGGTTTGGAGTACGTCAGAATGATGGACACCCTTGAGGAACTACAATACATACCGATCAAGGACGATATACGCCAAAGGATATCTGCATTCTACGGGGTGTCTAACGTATTCATGAATGATGTTTCTGGTGGAGGACTTAGCAATGAGGGTATGCAGATAGTAGTCAGCAACAGGTCAGTTTCCTATTCTCAATCCATATACAACAGACTTCTATTCCCAAAACTTCTGGATTCTTTCGGCATCGATGAATGGGACATAACGCTGACACCGCATGAGGAAGAAGATGAAATCATGCAGTTGAGAAGAGATGAGATGGCCATAAGAAACATGATGAGCATGAAGCAGGCTGGATACGAGGCGCACTTGAGAGATGGCGTCGATGAGAAGTATCTCGTCTTTGAGTATCGTGAGCCGTCTCAGGAGGAGATAGCCGCTGCACAGGAGGCACAGGCAGCAGCCCAGCAAGGCGGAGGAGGGGGAGAACCTGTCCAGAAGGCCAATCTCAATGCTGCACTGGTCACTACCGCAGATAACGATCTCCCTCCGATCTCGCCCTTGACGGTATCCCAGAGGAACAGCGGGGGCAAGATGCCCAAGAACACCAAGAGGAACGAGGGTGGACATGCCAAGAACTCGACTGAGCAGAAGGACGAGAGAACCCCTGAGGAGAAGGCGGTCGATGCCAAGTTGAGAAGGGCAGGGGAAGTAGGCGAAAGAGGCTCCCCAAAAAAGGAAGGCTGATTAAGGATAGTCCGGCAAGAGAGTGATGAGCGACATGACTGAAGGTTTCGATATTCTAAGCAAAATGGACCCAATGGCTAGGAGGGCACTTGCTTCCATGGAAGCCATGACCAAGGCCATTGAACTAAACAATAGGGACGACATAGAGAAGCATCTATCGTCTGCTCGCAACGCCCTTGACATCTTAACAAGGGATCTCAGCCTCCACGACTCGCTCGTAAAGAACCTCGTAGAGAGTGATTTCTCGCAGGTTGGAATCATAAGGAAGTTCGACAACTCCGAATCGAGCATCAATCAGGCTGATGGGGCAGTTGCTCTAGGCGTTGTGCGAGCGGGTCGATCAGATAGAATCTATCGCCCACACAATGTAGTCTGAGGGATAGTAATGCAGAGAAGTGAAAAAGGATCGATTTCGGAAAGACTGCGTTCTTTGCAAATCAGGGATTCCATAATCAGAAAGCAGGAAGAGATGCCTGCTGATGCAGATCCGGCCATGGCGTCCGTTCAAACACAAGCACCCATGAACATGCCATCTGCTGGTCCTGCAAAGTCTCCTATTGGAATGAAGATGGATGAGATCGACTCATCGATGTCAACTCTAGCCGAGTTGATTGTCGGCGTCAATCAAGACCTATCCACAGCCTCTGCTCACAATGTCGATATGAGGGTATTGGGTTCCATGCAGATGGATCTCATGAAACTCCAGCAATTCATGGGACAGGGACAGACTATTCTAAGGGCGCTGAAAGAGAAGCATGGCTCACTGGCACAGCATGATGTGGCAGGTATGAACGGTGGCGGCATGATGGGCATGGGAGGAATGTAAATGGGTGAAGAAAGTGACGTTAATGATGTTGTAAAGGATCTGATAGGAGAAGTGAGGAAGATGAATCAAAGGCTCCTTGCCTTGGAGAGCGAGAACAACTCCCTTAGGAAGGCGGTCCAAGACCCTTCTATGTTGATGAGGAAGCATGGATGGATGTCATTCACGACTCCACACGCAGATGAGACTTACGATCCGCTCAACAGAACTGTTGAGGATATGGAATCGACCGCAGGGCCATTCAGCGGGTCCGGCGGCATGATATCCAAATCGAGGGACGACGAGATCAAGGAATGGCAAGAAGCCGAGAGAATGCTGAACAACAGGTGAGTATATGCGTAAGTTTGACCCGATGAACGAGACACCCCTTGGACTACTGCTGAAAGAAGTAAGGATCCTGAAAGAGAAAGTTGACAGTGATCTTGCTGACAATTATCCTCCCTATGACAAGGTGACTCGCGGCGACATTATCGCTGCTGTGAAGGGCAAGAAGGGCAAGAAGGGCAACAATGTCAAGTCAAAGCCGAAAAATGACGAGGCAGGATCATACAAGTCCAATAGGGGAATGAATGGAAAGGGCTCCGATAATAAGATGGGATGCAAGATGGATAAAATGGGATGTAAAGATGATGATTGCCCGACTTGCGGCGGCAAGAAAGTCAAGAAGGCATACGGCGATGCAGGCCCCGATGTCCATAACAGTGCTACTAGATTCATGGATGTCACTGGCGGCGAGCAGGTTCAATCCGTTGGCGGATACCAAGGGAACCAAACCATGCCCAACACCAATGACGGCCCAAAGAGGACATTCATCAGCGAGGTGGCGAAGATGCCAGCATACGCACAGACTGGATATGACGTGAATTCAAACTCTCTTCACATGCACCTCACAGACGTTGGTGCGAGGAAAGGCGGACCAAACACCGCTGCCATTGAAGATGCGCTAGGCTCTCTCAGAAAGTCCGCGACTCATGGACAAATGGGTCTAATCGATGAGATAGGGAATCTCATTGAGAAGGTCTATTCCCGCCTATGAGGGGTGGGTGGATGCCAAGCGAGCAAGTCAGGCTCCGAACAGATGTAGTGCTGTCAAGCGTAATGGGAATACATCCTCCATTCGGCGAGTATGTCAGGTCGCTTCATGGCAATCAGATAACAAAACAAGACGTAGCCGTGCTGGCAACGGCTGCACCAGAGGAACCATCGCCATATTCAATGAAGCCGCTCAACTCCATGCTCGATCCCTCTGAGATGGTACTGCCAGTCAACATGCAGCAGTATCTCCAAGGACACACTAGGATATCCACATCATACCTATCTGACTGGCCTGTCGCATCTCCTGAGAACAGGTTTGGAGAGCATCACCCCTTCGGTATGAAGTCGAACTCATGCCCGTTGCTACATGGCGCGGCGCATGGCGACCCCCATTATATCGATCACGTCCTGTCCTTCATAGAGAAATTAGAAGATCATAGCGATAGAGAAAGATCATTGAAACTCACCTTGGACGAGAAGAGACTCTTCGGCGATCCTGTCGATTCGATGAAGGATCACTTTCAAATTGATAGGTACAGATCGAACTCATATGAGCCTGACAGCGATTACATGGAATCGAAGAAAAAGGATCTATCCGATTCATACGGTTTGCTCCCATACTTGTTCGGCATGGAATTCCAAACTGCCGACCAAAGAGATGCTGCATTGGAGATTCTATCGAGTCTGGCTGCATCCTCTGACCAAGACTCCGTAGAGGCGAAGTATGCCATCGGAAAGTTTCAGGAGAAGGCAGGGATAAAATGGGACAGGCTAGTTAGGAATTGGAGAGACAGATTCACTCCTCTTGCTGCATGGTGGATAAGGCCAAGCGACAGAAGCGGACCCACGTCTCCCGCTCCGTCTGATTCTGCCTATGATACACTCACATCCCCAGTAGGCGGTGAAGAAGATGGACACAATTACCACTGGTGGGAGCCATTCCAGTATTGGGGCGGGGTCGGACGGAGCCTCCAGAGCCTATCTCAGATAATGAGTCAGTCATATCCAGACATATTTGGTCAAGGGTGGCTGAAGGACTTCCTCATCAATGGCATACCGCTTGAGGGCCAGCACATGATTAGCGGATCCCATTTCCCTGCCAAGGCCAACATGCATCCTGAGATGTCACATGTCCTCACATCCGCATCCCAGATGGATATGCATGAATTTGAGCGTAAGAGATCCAACTGGAGTCATGCATCCAACCATCATCATCTGCACCCATCTGAGATAAACGGACAGGGCAGTAGGACAGTTCTCCCATCGGATCAGATGAGAATGAGCAGGTTCGGTCGTTCTCTTATGCAGGTTTCCGAGATGGGAACTCCTATGATCGGATTGTTCAGAACTGAGCATCCAAACTCAAATGCGGACTTCCATGAGTTGCACAACCAGCATTTCACGAACTCAGATGATGTTATGGTCCGAGCGGTGACGAAGATGGCTGCGGACGTATATCGACAGTTCGGACCAGATGTATTAGCACCCACTGATGTTCAGAACATAGATGCCAACACGATTGCTAGAGGAAACATACAGCAGTTGGTGGCAGCGGCTAACTATCAGTTGATGAGAGGAAAGGGAGATTATGTGAACATGGAGGCACAGACTCCAATGATTGAACTCGGCATGGCCAATATGGCTCCCGGAAAGATGGGTCCTGTATCATCAAGCAGTGAGGCCGTCGTCCCGCCGATCTTCAACACTGGCAACACAGATGCATGGGGCCATGAGATGCCATCCACTCTGACATGGAAGTGGAATGAAGAGGAGGACAAGATAGAATTCGGCATGACTGAGCAACCATTCACCCTCTTACAGAGAACTGCACACGAAGGGCTTGTTTCTGCTGCTGACATATCATATGCCAATAGAGTGGTATCGAGCAAGAAGGCGGAGATAGGCGCTCTCGCCCCGAATGAATATGGTTATCCTACCATGACTATGGATCTCCACAAGTCTGATGATTACGAGCCGAATGGTGTATTCATCAAGACGATAGAACCTGCTCACACTGTCAAGGACATCAATGACATGGAACACTTGAAAGGGTTCAGCGGGGATTGGGTCGTCCAGAAGAAACCCAAGGGAGAACATATGTTAGTAGAGAGAAAGGGAAGGAGGCTCAAACCAACGGATCTTCCTGATGATGTCAAGAAGTCCCTCAAGGAAATAAAAGGAGATTTCGTCTTCGACAGTTATCTATCAGATGGTGTTCTCCACGTTGTTGACTTACTATTGCATAAAGGAACAGATATGCACATGGAACCACTTGAAGACAGGGTGAATGCCTTGAGAACCATGTATAACACGACAGAAAACGTGCATTTTCCCTCTCCATCAAATTGCAACCATTCCGATGAAGAAGGTCTAATCAAGACCATAGCCAGCATGAAGGGCGACGATTTACTTGTAAGAGATGCGAAGTCAACATTCATGAAAGGCAAAGACGTTCATCCAAAATGGGTTTTACTTGCTCAGGATGAAGTTACTAAATCATCTATACCATATCCTCTTCCTGAGATAGATGTCAAACTGAAAAAGGACATACTCATGCTCCATTACCCTTCGATATACGATCCAGTCATTGTGAAGATGAACTCTGATGATAACGGTATATTCATCGAATCATACGATGGTATGCCCCATCTAATCAAGAACGCGAAGGACCAGATATCTTTGTGGGGGCCAGTGGTCGCATCGATCATCAAAGAAGGCGGCGGCGGCGGAGTAGCCGGGGGAGGAGCCGCGTCGTCAGGCGGAGGGACAGTGACATCATCCACTCCCGGAACATACAATGCGACTCATTCCATAAGGCCTATGAGAAGAAGAAAGAAGAAGATAGAAAAGGCTCCTGAGGTCAATGACGAAGACACGGATGACATGTCTCAAACGATGGCCTCTGTAAGGAGGTTTATCGATAACGAGAATAGATCCCTGACTGCTAAAGAGATAATATCAGAATTCCCAAAGTTGACTGAGAAGAAATTGGATAAATTCGCAAATGAGTATGGCATAGAGAGAGCAGAGGACGGCAAGTGGACTCTCAATGAGGCGATAGACGACGACATCATAGAGAACTTCGCATTCCCGCGCATGAACAGGGCATCTGCTGACGGCGGCGCTTGGTCTGGGATGCAGGCAGACATAACAGCACCCACAGGACCCACTCAAGTCACAGATGAGGAAAACACGACATTCGGCAATCCCAGACAGGGAGAATATGACGACAAGGAGCCACTTGATTTCAAGCCCATGCAGATGAGGGTGATGACTGAAGATGGGCCTGCTGTTATACGATTTGAGGGAGAAACAGCAATTGTCGAGATCCCGCCGGAAAAAAAACCTGAATCAGAATCTGAAAACATGGTACAGGAAGCCAATCGTACTGATGAAGTAGTATGATAGTCCTAACATGACTGTCATGATTCCTTTGATATACCATTGAGATAAGATGGGAATTTCGATGACTGCCATGGCTGCACCAATGCCTACACTATCTTGGTCAGCCGTAGGTGCAGATTTCCTTCTCAAGTCCGTCGTTGGCGATGATCTCTTCGTCGCAGGTTACGCAAGTGTTGACATGGTGGACAAGCAGGGAGACAGAATCCCTACCGTTGCTCTGAAGAAAGCCTTCGGTCAATTCATGACGAACAAGGCATTCAGGAACGTGCAACTGGCTCACAGCGGCATTCAAGTCGGCGAGGTCGTTGACAACCACACTGATTCAGATGGTCGAGTGTGGAAGTCAGAGGTTGACGACCATGGACTCTTCGTCGTATGCAGGATACGCAGCGACATACAGAAGGCCCGTGAGGTCCAGAAGCAAATTAGGGACGGCGACCTCCGTTCCTTCTCCATTGGCGGACAAGCACTGTTCCGCGTTTCCAAGACGACCCCAGAGCATGGGTCGCATCGTGAGATTACCGACCTTGAATTGCATGAGATCACACTGTGCAAGAAGGGAATTAACCCTGAGGCGCGGTATTCAATCTTAAAGATGGATAACACAAATGAAACGGTGAAAAAAATGACTGAAACAGCAGAAGCATTGACAGAGATAAGAGACAGCCTCGCACATGTCCTAAAAGCACTCGACAAGGGTGAAGAGAAAGACATGAAAGAGGAGAAAGAGATGAAAGAGATGAAGGGTATGAAAGAGGACAAATTGTACGCCGAGGACAAGATGAAATCCGAGGAGAACGTCGATGGCGCTCTTGCATACATTGACACTCTTGAGAAGTTCGTCCATGACGCAGGTGTGGACCTAGACTCCATCCGCTCGCGGTTCGGACTAGAGAAGGCCTACATGGTCGGCGTTGACGGCCAAGGTGGATATTCCCACCGTGGTCAGGGCGACGAGATCGGCAGCGGCGAGGATGCATCAGAGGCAGCAAAACCTGCTCTAGCAGCACCCGGCGGCAACAAGTACGTCATCAAGACTGGCGGCGTTCCTAACATGAACATGAATGCTCCAAGCGGTGGATCCAATGTAATCAAGGCCGGAGACGTAACTCCAGAAAGCCTTGAGAGAGGATACAGGGCATACGCAGCAATGAGAGATGAAGAGTCCCTCAAATCTGTCGTGAAATCAGATTGGGAAGCAAGATACAATGCAGAGACTGCTCGCGCTGAAGAAGTGCGAAAGTCCCGCGATTACTCTGGCCAGATCGACGCCTTGAAGGCTGAAATCTCCAGCCTACGATCCGAGAGCGCAGACATAGTGAAGTCTGCCTCCGCAGTACCTGAAACAGACATCAGAGTCCCCACCAACGAAGAATTCTCCCAGATGGGTGATGGAATCGACGGATGGAGAGCCACTGAAGAACTCGCAAGGAGGGCTCTCAGAGGGGAATAATTCCTTTCTATGGAGATAACTAGAGGTGAATAAGATGAGTGGATCAAGAGGATACATACGAACAATAGAAGACATGGAGCGGCTTTACTACGGAGCCGGAGCCGGATCGAACGCATGGGCATACAGTGGCACTGACCTTCTAAAGGCAGATTCCCCACTGGTATCGTCCACAACTGGTACATACCAAGCAATATTTGGCCGAAAGGTGTGGTCGCAACTCAACCAAGAGTTCAACGCCTTCTCAATACTGCCAAAGAAGCCATGGGAGAAGTCCGGTTGGAGGGTCGTCACAGACAAGCCATCCTTCACAAAGGGAGGCGGTCTGCCAGAGAACGGCACTCTACCAGAAACCAGCAAGCCAGAATTCGCAGAAGTGGCTACCAAACCCAAGACAGTTGCTCACACATTCGATCTGAGCGAGACTGCAATGTTCCTAGCCGACAAAGATGACGGTCTAGGAGATGCAAGGGCTGTCATGAAGATGGAGATGTCGAAGCACCACGCAGAACACATCAACAGAATGCTACTAGCAGACTTAGATACCCCAGCAGGAAACGACTTTGAGTCGATTGACAGGGCAACTTCCTCCGCATTCGTGGAACTTGCCAGTTCTTTCAGCGATGTGAGCGTGACCAGCGACCACAACCAGTATAACATCACCAGAAGCAACCAAAGCACCCGCCAGTGGTATGACGCAAACGTCGATGCTGGAACGGGCAGCACTGAGAGGCCTCTGACTCTGAACATCCTTGACGGTATGTTCCGAAGCATCTGGGAGCGCGGTGGACAGCCAAAGGTCATCCTAACTGGCTACGACACGCTTGAGAAGATCCAACAA
>Ga0208159_1000725_pt1 | contig 12956 bp, 15 predicted proteins | sample 9_EtaG_FD_184082 | JGI IMG/M metagenome (GOLD analysis project Ga0208159, IMG submission 184082) | Marine viral communities from the Subarctic Pacific Ocean - 9_ETSP_OMZ_AT15188 metaG (SPAdes) (version 2) | ecosystem: Environmental > Aquatic > Marine > Oceanic | place: Pacific Ocean | collected... | reverse complement strand
GTTTGCAATTAATTATGCGTCCTATGTGTGATTGATACATAAATTTAAACCAAATAAGCACCAGAACCGACAATAAAACCAATAAAAAGCTAGTAGAACTGTCTAACGGACAGTACTCCCGACTAGATTATGACTGCATTTATGGCTATTTATTAGGTAAATTCTATAAATTGGACACAATACAGGCCAGATATCAGAATAAAATTAAAAAAACCTATGGGGGATTTTACAAAATTCTCATAGACGTTAAGCCGCTCAAATTTTTCCACCAAAAACTGTAAATATCGGGATAGATAACTGATAGATAACTAATAGAAACTAATAGTAAGGAATAGATACCCTCTTCTATTGTGGAGAGCTAGTTATAGACAGGGATTGTAGAGGTGTTATATTGAAGGTAAGCCATTATGTTTTGAACAAACCCGCAAAGTAGTCATAATGGTTTTACAATGAGGTTTTTCTGTAGTGGGTTGAGCCTCATTAAAAAAAAATTATGAAAGAAAAAGACACAAACGAAGTACTAAGCAACCTTCATGCTGGACTAGCTGGAGCGTTAAGTGAGTTATTGGTAAGTGGGGAAGCAAGTACGGCAGATTTAAATGTAATACGACAGTTTTTAAAAGATAATCAGATAACATCGCAGCCTGTAGAGGACACACCATTTGGAGATTTGGCTAGGTCGTTACCTGATATCGAGAATGTAATAGAATTAAAGAAACGTAGTGCGTAAATCAGATTGGCAAGGATTACCAGAACCTTACGATAAGGACTTTAGATACTTTTTAGTTTTAGTTTGGAGGCATTTGCAGCTACCAGATCCAACAACAGTACAGTTAGACATAGCAGAATATATGCAAACAGGTCAGAAGAGAAGAATAATTGAAGCTTTTAGAGGTGTAGGAAAGTCATGGATGGCAGCAGCGTATGTTTTATGGTTACTAAGGAACGACCCACAGAAAAAAATTATGGTTGTGTCGGCCTCTAAAACGAGGGCTGATGACTTTGCACAGTTTTGTTTACGGATAATACAGGAGATGCCAATACTAAAATGCTTAGAGCCAGATAAAAATGAACAAAGATCAGCTAGTAATAGGTTTGATGTACGTCCAGCTATACCCGATCAGTCGGCTAGTGTAAAAAGTGTAGGTATATTCGGTCAATTAACTGGTAGTCGTGCCGATTTAATATTGGCTGATGACTGTGAAGTACCAAATACAGCATGGACTGTAGGTATGAGAGAGAAATTATTGCAATGTTGCGGAGAATTTAACGCTATTCTTAAGCCAGATGGAGAGATAATGTTCTTAGGAACACCTCAAACAGAAGAAAGTATATACAACAAGCTACGAAATAGAGGTTATGACTGTCGCATCTGGACTAGCAGATACCCTAAAAAGCCAGAAAAGTATGGAGATGCACTAGCTCCAATGATTCTTAGCCTATCAAAGACGTTATCAGGTCAACCAACTGATCCAGATAGATTCTCTGAAATGGATTTATTAGAAAGAGAAGCTAGTTATGGTCGGTCACAGTTTACTTTGCAGTTTCAATTAGATACTACGCTGTCTGACTTGCAACGATTCCCTCTTAGATTGGCTGATTTAGTCGTAATGGAAGTAAAAGATCACGCTCCTGAGAAGGTTGTATGGTCATCTGGAGCAGAATATAGGTTAACAGACCTACCAGCTGTAGGTTTTAGTGCAGATTATTACCATAGACCAGCGTTTTTACATGGCGATTGGCTACCTTTTACTGGTGTAGTGGCTTACATAGATCCATCAGGCAAGGGTGTCGATGAAACAGCATACAGTATAGTCGCACATTTAAACGGAAACTTGTTTGTTTTAGAAGTTGGTTCGTTTTGTGAAGGTTATACAGAAAAAGTATTAACTGGTATAGCTGAAGCTTGTAAAAGAAATAAAGTTAATTTAATACTTTTGGAGGATCAGTTTGGTCAAGGCATGATGGAAAGTTTATTACAGCCATATTTACGAAAAATTTATCCCTGCACCATAGAAACTAATAGAAGTAACGTACAAAAAGAAAGAAGAATAATAAATGCATTAGAACCAGTAATGAACCAGCATAGATTAATTATTAATAGGTCGGTTATTGAAAATGATGCAAAACCTAGAGATGAAGATTCTGTTGATAAGGCTTTAGGTTATCAATTATTTCATCAGATGACTCATATAACTGTTGATCGAAACTGTTTACAAAACGATGACAGACTTGACTCTTTAGCTGGAGCGGTGGAATATTGGAATGAATCATTAGCAATAGATGAAGATAGGGCTATCAAGGATCGGGAAATGGAACTATGGGATTTGGAACTGGCTGCTCACAGGGGGGATCTGGAAAACGCTTTGGATGCACAAGTCTTGGGTATCCCGCTTGAAAAGCTCGGACATCCAAGCACAACAGGAAAGTGGAATCGTGTCACAGGACATTAAAAGAGAAAAAATTTTAAGGCCAAGAGCATGGTGCATAAGAATACCAAGAACTTATTGCGGAGATCTAGGAAGTAAAAATATTGGTGGTTTTCAAACAGTCGTTATTGCATATGACCAACGCAATGCTTGGGAATCAGCTATGGGTTCTGAAGATTGGGAGATGCTACATTTTCCTGTAGATTGTGTATCAGTTTTTCCTACGCAACCTGTTTAAAGGTCTTTCATTATTTGATCTAACGCTGAATTTCTTTTATTAAAGTTACCCATAATGTCTAATACGTTCTTTGGAGCAGCACTAGCATCATTAAGAAATTGACCATAAGAATTATTATTGTCTATTTGACCTTGTAAGACACCTATATTTTCAGCATCTTTTATTCTATTAGCAGCTTCTCTATTTAATTTATTATTATCTTCTTGTTGGTAAGCTCCACACATTACTTGTCTTCCAATAACATCTCCCTTACTTTAGCAACTGCAAGGTCGTCTAGCTTGTTTTCACTAAGCTTTGCTAATGCTTCTAAAAGATCACAAACTAAAATAGACACACTTTTACTTTTTAAGAAAGCAAAAATAATTGGACGAATTAGACTAATCATTTTAAGAATCTATGGTTACTATGAGTGTAGTATAGATTGATTTCTATGGAAGAACAAGAAAAAGAAGGAACAGATTGGGCTGATCTTTTTGGTCATGGAGTCAGGTTTATGATTTTGGTATGGTCGTTAGCAATGATGACTCTTGGATACATGGATAAGATTAGGAACGATGGAGCGTTTTTAGCTGGCTTGACAAGTGGAGTGCTAGGTTCGTATGGCATTTCCGTTAATAAGAAAAAGGGTGGCAACAGCAGTAAGATAGTAGATAATAAAGACAATACAGTAGGTATCACATGAGAAAATTAATTTTATTAGGTTTATTTATAGCTGCACCTTGTTACGCAAATGGAGTACCTTCTTGGACTACTGGTTCTAGCAACCGCACAGAAAATACTACTCAGACAATTACCCGCTCAGTAGTGACTGAGAAATATGGGGCAGCAATTAATTCTTGGGAAGCGTCTAATATAGAAGTTACAAGTGCTAGTTCTGGAGGAATTGCTCATTCAGATGCAATCTTTACACCAAAGACTGTTACTTCTGATTGGTCTTTATCTGTTACTACTAGAGCAGCAAGTCAAATGACTGAAAAGATTACACAGAATGATGCGATTACGACTACAAGCGTTATTACTTCTTTGTCTGTCTTTAGTCAGTAATCAAGTAAGAGCAGAAGGAGATACCAACGTACAGGCACAACCTAATGCTGTTGGTAATTCCAGTATTATTAACCAAAATATGAATATTAATAATGGAATGACAGGTAAACAGCAGTTTGGATCTTTAGTTTGTAGTCAACCAACTATGGCTGTAACTCCTTTTTATACAGGAAATGATGCACAAGGAGAAGATACATATTCTATAAATGAAGGTTGGGGAGTTCAAATGAGTTTTATGATCCCGCTTGGAGATAATAAAACTTGTAATGAATTATCAAAAGTAAAGCTAGACCTAGCCAAAGAAGAACTAGACAAGCAAGTGCATGATAAGCACCTAGTTCGTATTTTGAAATGCCAGCAACTTCACGCATCAGGATACATGATTAACCCTGCCTCTAAATACGCATACATATGTGCAGATGTCATCAATATACGAACTTATGTAAAAGCTAATCCTTCTTTGTTTGCAGATCCTTTACCTCTTTCTTCAGAACCTTAGTAAACATTTTCTTAAATGTTTTCTTGATAAAAGCTAATACGCTTTGCATGGCGATCCCGCCCGCCACGCTCACAACGCTTGCAGTTCCCGCAGCGATCACAGAGGATGCAATGACTTCTGGAGCGGGAATAGGCATTTCTCCAAAAAATGGTATATTGAACGTAGCTATAGCGTCTTCAGTTGATAAAATTTCTTTGGTGTTTGGCAAGTTTGTCGGTATTGTCTCTGGTTTTAGTTGTAACTCTTCCCCCTTTGAAGATGTTGTTTCTTCTTCAGCAGAAGATTCCTGATCTGCCAAACCCGACTCAACTTGTTCCAGACTCGGTAAAAGAATTGGATCTAGATATGGAACGTCTGCCACAGGCGGATAAAAAATTGTTTTAGGCGGTACTAATACATCTATTTCTGGGAGATGCGGTAGATATTCGTTCATTTTTTGATAGTATTAACATAACCTTATACTTATTTATTACACATAGCATCCTTGAGGGGAATCAGACTAAGTGAAATAAGGATGGTTAATCCCAATTTTATTTCAAAATTCCTATGGCTAATTTTAGTCCAAGTAGGCTAGGTCTGGTTAACAATACAGGTACTGGCTACAAAGATTTATTCTTAAAAGTTTGGAGCGGAGAGGTACTTTCAGCATTTAGAAAGGCTACAATCTTCGAGCCATTACACACAGTTAGAACAATCCAATCTGGAAAATCAGCACAATTTCCAATTATTGGACTCGCTAGTACTAGCTATCATGCTGTGGGCGAGCAACTTACTGGTTCAGCTATCAAACACGCTGAAGCTACCATAAATATTGATGACAAACTTGTAAGTAATGTTTTCCTAGCGGACATCGAAGAAGCTATGAACCATTACGATGTAAGGTCAAAATATACAGAGGAGATGGGAAATGCTTTAGCCTATCGCTTTGATGAAAACGTAGCTGCTGTAATATGTCAGGCTGCTAGAACTGGTACAAACTTCAACACAGATTTAGCTGGTGGTACAAGAGTTAAGATTCTTAAGTCTGGTACAGCAAACACCGCTGCTGCTGTTGCAGCTGTTACTGGTGCTGATCTTGTAACTGCTCTTTGGACTATTGCTGAAACATTTGACAGCAATAACATTCCAGAAAACAACAGATACTTTGCACTTGATCCAGCAAACTACTACAAGCTTGCAAGAACAACTGATGTTCTTAACAGAGATTGGGGTGGATCTGGAGCATATGCTGATGGAACTGTTCTTAAGGTTGCTGGTATTACGATTATTAAATCTAATCACTTACCTAAGTCAAACAGATCCGCAGTAACTGGAGAAAACAACACTTATCATGCTAACTATACAGATAACATTGGTTTGGCATTTACTCCAGATGCAGTTGGAACAGTTAAGTTAATGGATCTTAAGATGCAGCAAACAGGAAATGATGTTTCCGCAATGTATCAAGGTACATTTATGGTCGGTTCTATGGTTCATGGTACAGGGGTCTTACGTCCTGATTGTGCTATTGAAGTATATGCAGCTAACTCATAAGTAGATATGATAGGGGAGTACACTTACTCCCTTATTATTATGCCTAAAGGAAAAGGAACTTACGGAACTAAAAAAGGTCGTCCTCCCAAAAAAGGAAAATAAATGGTACTTGCAAGAACATCTAAACTTCAAGCAGTCAATAAGGCTTTGCAAATGATGGGCGAAAGCCCATTAAACTCTTTGCAAGGTCTTCTTGGTTTGGGAAACCTAGCAGAAGAAACTTTAGATAGTGTTAGTCGCAAAGTACAAGCAGAAGGGTGGTCATTTAATACTGACTATCAAATGACATTAACTAGAGATTCTACAACTAATCAGATTTCAGTTGGAACTAATGTCAGCAGAGTTGTTGTTGATCCTTACGAATATTATGACGTTGATGTTGTGCAACGTGGAAGTAGGTTATACGACAGAAAAAATAATACTTATGTCTTTTCAATAGATTTAAAAGCAGACATGACTGTTATTCTTGAATGGGATGACTTACCAGAACACGCTAGAGTTTATATAACGCATAAAGCTGGTAAGGAATTACAAGAGAATATGATTGGAAGTAAAGATCTGACAGAGATAAATATGGTATTAGAGCAAGAAGCTAGAACGCAATTTATAGAAGAAGAGACAACTTTAAGCGAACACAATATGTTAAGAGGTCATGCTCGAAAAGGTCATCCAGTTCAAGGATTTAGACCTATTAATGTTATGGAAAGATAACTATGGCATTAATTAGTAGTACTATTCCCAACATGATTAATGGGGTTAGTCAACAGCCTCCAGCATTAAGATTAGCTTCACAAGCAGAATCAGTTATAAATTGTTTATCTTCTCCAGTAGAAGGATTAACTAAACGTCCTCCATTTAATCATATAAAAAAGATACTGAACGGATCAGTTGGATCTAGACATCCTTTTGTTGAAGTTGTAGATAGAGATGGAACTATACAATATTTAATAATGATTAGAGATGGAGCTATAGATGTATTTGATTTAGATGGTAATGCACAAACAATCGCAACTCCTAACGGAACTGATTATTTAGATATAGCCAATACAGCAGAACCAGCAGATAAATTTAGAATTGCGTCAGTAGCTGACTACACTTTTATATGCAACAGAGAAAAAGTTGTAACAATGGATCATGCTGGTACTTACACGCAATCAGGCACAACAATAACTGTTAATTCTAACGCTCATGGATTAACCTCTGGAGTAAAAATACAAATAGATTTTACGTCAGGATCTAGTGTTGACGGCACATATGTTGCAACTGTTGTAAATGCTAATCAATTTACATTAGTTGGTGCATCTGCAAGTACTAGCGGTAATTGTAGGTTTAATGAATTATCTCCAGATGTGTCAGCAAAAGGTATTGTTTTTATAAAAGCTGCTGATTATGATACGACTTACGAAGTAAAAATAAAAAGTGCTAATGGAAGCAGTACTTTAGCAACTGCATCGTTTACAACTGCTGCTGTGGGTGGTGCATTACCAAACTCAGGTACAATCGCTACTGATTTAAGAAATGACCTAGCAAGTGCCTTACCTAGCGGTTGGGTATTTACTGTGGATCAATACATTATCAGAATAGAAAATCAAGCTGGAGCTGATTTTGTTTTAGAAAGTAGTGATACTAAGTCTGGAACTTTTACAAAAGCAATCAAAGGAGCGATAGATACTATTAGCGACTTACCTACATTATGTGAAGACGGATTTGTTGTTAAGGTGCAGGGATCTAAAACTACAAGGCTGGATGACTATTACGTTAAATTTGAAACTTCTAATGGTACAGGTTTTGGTTTTGGTATTTGGAGAGAAACAGTCGGGCCTTTAGAACCATATAAATTTAATAAATCAACAATGCCTCATGCCTTAATTCGTGATGCAGCTACTGGTAATTTTTCGTTTGAACAATTTGATTGGTCGCCAAGAATCGCTGGAGATTTAGTTACTGCTCCTACTCCTACTTTTGTAGGTACTACGATCAACAACATTAATACTTTTAGAAACAGATTAATATTTTTAGCTGACGAAAACGTAATAATGAGTGCTGCTGATAGTTATGATAGATTTTTTCCTGAGACAGTACAGACTATTGTTGACAGCGATCCGATTGATTTAGTTACAGGTGGTACTGAGATTCATTTTTTAACGTCTAGTTTGGCTTTTGCTAATACTTTATTGCTATTTAGTCGGCATGGTCAGTTTAGATTAGACGCTGGAGCAGCCACTATAGGAGGTGCGTTAACACCAAAGACTGCAACTATTACAGCTATAACTACATATGAAACCGAGCCAACAGTTGATCCTATTGCTGTAGGTCGAACTGTTTACTTTTCTGTACCTAAAGGAGAGTTTAGTGGTTTGCGTGATTTTTACCTTCCAGATATAACTGCATCAGTTCCAGTATCAGAAGAAGTTTCGTCAGCTGTTCCAAGATATATTCCTAAAAATATAACAAGTTTAATTAGTTCTGCATCGGAAGAAACTGTTATAGCTATAAGCAAAGATGAACCTAAACGTATTTATTTTTATAAATTTTTCTATGAAGAAGATTCTAAACTACAATCTTCTTGGTCATTCTGGGAACTTAAAGGAGATAAAACTGTAATTGGAGCTTCGATTATAGATAGTGACGTTTTCTTTGTTATTCAATATACGGATGGAGTTTACCTAGAAAAATGCTCATTACGTCCAGAATCAGTTGATGCTGGTTCTAACTTAGAAATTTTATTAGATAGAAAAGTAGATGAAACTAAATGCCATATTAATGTAATTAATCAAGGTGGTGCTGGTGTTCAATCAGTTATATCTTTACCTTACCCAACTGCTACTGCTGGAATACAAATTGTTGTCGGTAGAGATGTTTCTGGTAATACATTGCAGCATGGAGAAGTAAAAGTTCCAAGTGCGGAAACTTTATCTGGAGCTACGCAATCTGGTTTTAGTGGTAACGGAACTATGACTGTATTAGGAGACTTAACTAATGCAAAGTTTTTTATAGGAGAAAGGTATGACATGACTTATGAATTTAGTACACCATACTTAAAAGAACAACCAACTGGTGGTGGTGTTGCGGTAGTTGCTGGCCCTCGACTACAGATAAGAACTTGGACATTTGTTTTTGACGATACCTCTGCTTTTAAAATAAAAGTAACTCCAAGAGGTAGAACTCCACAGACTTATCCTTATAATGGGTTTATTGTTGGTCAAAACCCTCCAGCTTTAGGTCAAGCACCTTTCTTGGCTGGTAAATTTAGAGTGCCAGTAATGGCACATAACAACGATACTAAGGTCGAAATATTAAGCGATAGTCCACTACCCTGTCGTATTCAATCATCGGAATGGGAAGGATGGCTACACACCAGAGCAAGACGATTATAGGAAAGTTTATTTGGCGAAAGTCAATACTCTCTGACGTTGTAGAACTTGCAGCAAATATGCGACAAGAAGATAAAGAGGAAGTGTTAGCTTACTCTGGATCAACTCCGCAAGAAGCCTTGTTTTATTGTTTTTTTAATAGTCAACCTTGTATGACTATGATTGGCAGAAAAGGTAACTTAATGGGAATGTATGGAGTAGTTCCTTGTTCTGCAAAAGTTGGAAGAATATGGATGTTAGGTCATAAAACTATGACTGATGATTATAAAGATGTAAGAGATTTTTTAAGATATTCTCCAATGGAATTGCAGAAGTTTCATTGCAATTATCCACTTTTATATAACTATGTTGATGAAAGAAATACAACTCATATAAAATGGATTAAGTGGATGGGTTTTTCAATTATTAAAAAACACGCTACATTTGGTGCAGCGGGTCTTCCTTTTTACGAATTTGTAAAGAACTAATTATGTGCGGTGCAATTCCTATAGCTGTAATCTCAGGAGTCTTAGGTGTAGCTGGTAGCTATATGCAATACCAGCAAGCTAAGACAAATGTTGCATACCAAAACGCTCAGCAAAATTTAACCCATCAAAGTAATCTCTTACAGGCACAGTCAAATCGAATGACTGAAGAGACAAAGAAATTGATGAATGAAGATGCTATTGCTCATGCAAATTATTTAGCAGACTTGCAATACGAAAGAGATAGTACAAATATAACTATGAATCAGATGCAGCAGCAAGAACAAGCAGCACAAGAAAAAACTGCAAGAGGTCGGACATTCTTAGAAAAGAAAGGAGAAGTTGCAGCATTAAGAGGATTAGGAACAAACGCATGGACTTTGATTGCGGATATAAAACGCACACAAGCAGCAGCAGACTTTATAACGAATCGAAATACTGCGTTTAGTTTGGCTGGTACTCAATCGCAACGACTTGATGCACAGGCTAATCGGGCTAGTAGGCGAGGCCAAACTGCAACGTATCTTAAGAAAATGGTACTTGATCCTGTTAAACCTCTGGAAATACCGAAGCCGAGCTTTGGGCCATACGCTCTTGGCATGGCTAGTTCTGTCGTAGGTGGCTTTAGTACTTATCATGGATTAAGGAGCGGAACAAACCCGATGCCAAATTGGAGCTTGACGTAAATGGTATCTGTAAAAGGTTTAAGTCTTGGTAAAAATGAAGACCCTAAGAAAAGAGGATCTGGACAAGCCAAGCAAATATCTCTTGATGGATTAACTGTTAGTCCTTCAACTGGTAGTACAAAAATAGAAGAACCAAAAATATTAAATGCCAGATGGTATGGGGAGACTGCTGTTACTCCAGCAGCGTTAACTAAAATTCCACAACTAGAATTGCCTAGCGTTGCTGGTGTAATAGAAAATGCTACTCCACAAGATGCTGGTGCATACGCTGAAGCTTTTACTGCTTTTGCTGGCGAAGTAAATAATTTTGGTACAGCAATGCAAAAAAAGAACGAAAGAATACGTCAAGAAGATGAAGCTATTGCATTTAATATTATTAACAAGTTTGGAGAAGGCGATAGTCCTGTTAAAAAATTAGAAACTTATATAAGCAAAATAGAAAAAGATACAGAACGATTAAAAAACAAAGAAGCATTAAGTGAGATTGATAAGCAACAAATATTAGATAATGAAAAATTAATTAGACAGATAAATAAAAGAAGAAATCTTGGCGAAGTTTTATTATCACAAGATAGAGAAAGGGTAGTAATTAATAGAGCAATGACATGGCCTAGCCATTCAAAAACTGTTCTTGTTCCTGATACAGATTTAAACGGAGATATAACTGACAAGACTGGAGAATTAAAATCAATACCAGTTACTGACTTAGATCCTAAAGATGCTAGATATATAAAAGCTTTTAATGATTATGTTTATGGAGGTGTTCAGCTTAGTGCTTTTGAATTAAAAAATGTAGAGCCTAAAGTTTCTAATGCATTGTATAACTCAATGCAAACACAAGATAAAGTTTTTACAGACAAAACAAAAGACAAGATACTTAGCTCGTCAATGAACAACGTAACATTGACGTTACAGCAATTAAAGAATGACGGAAACACTTTTGATGTAGCAAATTTTGTAACAGGATTAAATAATGATATTGATTTTTTAAAAAACACTCATATGTTTTCAAGGGAAGAACAGCAAAAATTTATATCAAATATAATTGCACAAACACAATACTACTTAGGAGAAGCTGGTTTTCATAATACTAGAGAAATTATAGAAACTATGTTTCTAGGAAAAAATATAGGAAAAGAAGATCAAGTATTTCCATTAATGATTGGGCCTCTGGAGGAAAGAGTTAACGCTAAAGATGGTACGTTAAATAAAAAATTAAGGTTAGTAGATCTTATTGGTGGAGAAGCACAGTTAAATTTTCTTATTGGACAGACAGAACAAAAAAATTTACAGGCAAATGATAGAAGTGAAAAGTCACAAATAGCTAGTTACGAAGGATCTTTTGAAACTATTTTGAAATCTCCAAATGAAGGAGGTAAAGGTACTTTATTTACAGATATAATTATGGGTGCGACTGACAATATAAAAGGTAATGTTTATGTTCAGACAGCTATTAATGCATTAAAAAAGGAAAGAGATAAATTAATAGTCGATGCAAATGGCGATCAAGATAAGATTAATGCCATAAATAAAGCTTATAACGCAAAACGTAATGACATAAAATACAATATTGAAGCACTTGAGTACGAATCAGAAAAAAGTAGTCTTATATCAAGAAGTTATGATTTGCTTACTGGCAGCATGACTAATAAAGAAGAAGAACTTTTTAAAGAAGATCTAGAGCTATTTAAAGATCACTATAAAGATTTACCAAAATTACAAGACGATTTAAGAGTTGTTAATAGCAACTTAGTTAACTCTGATAAACAAGATTTTAGAAGTATAACTAAATCTGGCAATGATTTTGTAAAAAGTTTGTTTAATACTTGGGCTAAAAAAGAAATAATATCAGATGAAAATTATGACGAAAAAACTGTTTGGAACTCTGCCTTGCCTTCCATACAAAAAGAAGTTAGTGAAATTATTGAGCAAGCTAATGCAGCTTTTCCTAATGATATAGACCAACGAAATAATTATGTATTAACTGAAATACAAAAAAGATGGGATAACGGAGGTTTTATAGAAGGCAGAAGAAAGCCAAATACATCTCCTTTGTTTGGTAGTGGAGATTATAAAAACACGCTTAAAAAACTTACAAGAGATACTGGCTATAACAAAAAGAATGGTGCAGATGCCAATGGAATATTGACAGATATGGCTACTCTGTCTTCATACATTAATTCTCCTAATCAACCTATTTTTACTAAAAAAGCTTTAGTAGGTAATGGATTTACTTCAAAAAAATTTGGAGGATTATTAGCTTCTTGGATGTCAGGAGAAGATATGCCAGAAGGTTGGACTATGATTGAAAAGAATTTATATAAAATTAGAGGTCGAGATGGGAATTATACTATTGATGATTTTTTAATAGATCAATTAGTAAAAGCTGGCATACCTATGAATAAAATTCCTGTCGAAGAAATAAGAGAAATGAAGGACATGAATCAAGAGCAAAGAAGAAAACATTGGGAAGAAGTATTAACTAAATAAATTGACTATTTAGTGTAAAATTGTATGATTAAAGTTAATATGGGATAAAACCTAGATGGACGAAGAAAATTCAGTTAATACCGAAGTAGTAGAAGAAGAAGAGGAGGAAGAAGAAAGCCTGTTTAATTTTGGTAGCTATAAGCCTAATTACGATACAACTATAGAGGTCGATCAAGATAGAAATAAATCTATTTTTAAT
>Ga0208159_1000724_pt1 | contig 12959 bp, 24 predicted proteins | sample 9_EtaG_FD_184082 | JGI IMG/M metagenome (GOLD analysis project Ga0208159, IMG submission 184082) | Marine viral communities from the Subarctic Pacific Ocean - 9_ETSP_OMZ_AT15188 metaG (SPAdes) (version 2) | ecosystem: Environmental > Aquatic > Marine > Oceanic | place: Pacific Ocean | collected... | reverse complement strand
ATAATGAGATCTCTTTCTATCTCCATCCATCCATCCATCCATCAAAAAAGAAAGGGCGACCAATCGGCCGCCCATCCTATGATTACTTGGCTGGGATAATGAACAGCTCAACGAAGTTGTTGCCCCAAGTCGCCTTGGCTGATGGCGACTGTCCACCATTAAGCGCGTCAAGCAAAGCGTGGAAGCGACGTGCTTTAATAGAACGATGTGCCATGTCCACATCCTGCAGAGTGGTGAAGTCCGCGCCATGCTGGTCACTGTTAATTAACTGCCAGACCACTTTGCCGCGGAGAGTATCCTTGGGCTTGCCGTCAGCATCGTACAGAGTACGCTTGCTTTCGTAAGGGAATGGCTGTTCCACATTAACGTCAAGGGACTCAACGGTACGGACGCCTACATTGAGGGGATTGCCGCCAGCATGCTCCTGGACAAACTTAAAGATGTCCTCGGGAGTAACGCCTTGAGACTTACGGTCCTCAGGCAAGTCCTGGATACCACGAAAAATTACTTCTGCCGCTTGGGACTTTTTTGTAGCTGATTTAGCCATTTGATGCTCCTTTCTACGAGCAAATACCGCGACACCATTGCCGCTTTGGTAAGTATAGAGTAGCAAGTTTGACGGCTGATGTAAACACTTATTTTATCATTTTGAGTAAAAAAGATGGCCGGAGTCGAGCTGCTCGACGTCAGGTGATTTCAACCGATTTCAACGGATCTCTCGACCTGGATCGTCGTTCGTCATCAGTCGTCTGAGAACCCTCGTCCATCCATCACGGTCCATCGGCCATTCCATCCGGTCATCGTACACTGGCTCATCATCCATCAATCTCCTGCTCAGGTTACGACCATCCAAAAATAATAGCTGACTAGACGAAAGATGATGGACCAAGTTCCAAACGCATCCACCAACCGAGGTTCTTGAGGTCTGCCATGCTATTTGATGAGGACGCCATTGTGGGAACTTCTTGTCAGACTTTGTCGTAAGAACCTTTAGCTCAACCCAGAAGTCCTTACCATTCAAGCAACCGTTGACGTCAGGTACTCCTGGACTCGCCCACGACTCCATCCTAGTCCAATGCACCCCGAGGGGCTTGGTTCCATCGCGTAGGGCTTTCCAAAGTTTAGATTCAGGTTTCTTTGTCGCCATCGGGTAGAACCTCCAAGTTGTCCATTTCTATGACAGGGCTGGTTGCTTCTACCAATGCAGGGTACTCTTGTTGTATCCGCTTAATTTCAGTGAGTACTTCTTCTTTACTCATTTGGTCTATCTTACCATGCAGTATTTCTTTACGATCAATGTAAAGACCTGCCGCCGAACCTCTGGCTTTTTCAGCAGATACGGCTGCGGCATAGTTTCCATTCTGCAATGCTTGGTCACGCAGTTGTGCGAGCTTTTGTACATGGCTTTCAAAAGTAACCTCGTACTTATGCTGTAGCTCTTTTTTGATTTCATAAACCCTTTGCAAGACTTGTGGGTAGTTACGACCATTTAGCATATGACTTGCAATAGAGTGTGCGTTGGATTCAGCATACCCTGCCCTGAGTGCCGCCTCCGTTTGCGTAACCTCTTCTGTAGCATAAATCATTGCAAACTTTTCCTGCATGGGTGTCAGCCCTTTTTCCACCCGAGGGTTTGCAACAACGTCCAAACTATTTTTATGAGTGACTTTCGCTTTTGCCATAAGACCATACTACTTTTCTATAATAGGAACGTAAATAGAAATCGAGTCATTACAAAAAACCAACGGCTCAAACTCGCGTAGCTGTCTAAAGTTTAGACTACAATATATGAATTAGAGGTATAACCCTTTGATATGATTGTATAGCCAGATAACGTATATTTGAATATCGGATAGAGTACCATGATCCATATTTCATTTTTGATACTATATATAAAAGTGACACAATATCAGAGAGCCACGGTTATTAGACCGTGACCCTTGACCCTTGTGTTGTTGTTTAGATAAAGATGATTACCAGTAAAACAGGTATCATATCCCAGAGTAATTCCATGATTACCACCAGCAAGAGTAAACGACTTGTTTACCTTCCGTGATGGCAATTTTTGCTGCCTCTATAAAAGCTAAATCATTTTCTCTGTATTGTTTTACAGATTCATCTTGGAATTGGTGACCGTAGAAAAAACCGCCATCACAAACATTTTCAACATACCCATTATGGATGGCTCCCTCTAGCTTATTTATATCACCTTCAGTAAGCACCATATCATTGCAGTTAAGCTCAATGGCTGGTCTGCCAGTTTTTTCAACCCACAGTTTTTCCATAAAGTCTTGGAGCCGAGCATGTTTACGCCAGTAAAAATCGTCATCTGCAATTTTTACTTCAAACTCATTACCAGCATCATCTACACGTTTTTCGGTTGTGCAGCCAATCATACCGTATTGATCTAATCCCATTTTTACCTCCAGTTAAGATTGAGCAGCCGCGCTGCCTATAATTATATAATAAAGTGTGATGCCACAAAGAGTATTAGTATTTACTCTTTGTGACTATTTTGTTTAACCAAGTATCCACAGAACTATGAGCAGTGTTATTGCTCCTAAAATGCCAAACAGTATCATGTTTCCCTCAATACACGTTGTTGGCGAAACCATTGGTGAGTAGCCCCACCCTCTTGTGGATAACGGTGCTCAATGTAAAGCCAGTCATCTGTTACAACTTGCAGATAAATGTAATACTCAAGCCCACGCTCTACTTCACAAGTACCTGTGGGGTCTTCACAAAGATGCCCTATTTGTTGCTCTAACAAACAATTTTCATATTGCACAATTTCCTCAGGGGATAATGTGGCGCAATCAGCATGCCATACCTGATGGGTACTATCATCACTGATTACATTTTGCCAAGTATTGTTAGACATTGCTGCCCTCCGTTAGTTGATGTAGCCACCATTGGCTACCATTATATAATAAGGTGTGAGGGGCAAAGAGGTTGGTCATAATACTCATCGCGAGTAAAAAGACGGTCGCCGTAGCGACCGCCAGTCTTCCAAGGGAGGAGATTTATCATTACTCATCTTTTTGTATCGCGCAAGCATCAATCATTGAGTGTGCGATATTTTTTGCACGAAGAGCAGTATGTTCATCAATGAACTCTTCAATCTCATCAGGATCCATCAATCCGCTGCTATTGAGTTGTTCTGCACATTGTCGTGCATTAATCTTTCCATCCACAAAATCACTCTGAGCATCTTCCATAATACCCATCGCCCATGCTTTGACTTTACCCATCTTCTTTCTCCCATCGTATTTCCCGCCCAGCTACATCTTCAGCGGTTGATATTGCACCAGCTATAGCCATCCATCCATCATCCTTATTAGAACTTGAATTATGACAGATAGTATATAACTCAGTTAGCTTTTCAAGCACTTCTTGCTTAGTCATCGTTTTCATACTCCACCCATCCATCTGGTCCCCATATACTTAAATGAGACCCTGCTTTACCATCCTTGATTAAAGCATTTGCGAAAATTTTTGCATACTCTTCACGGTGAAACTCTCCAAAGATAAAACCATCTTCTTGCACGTGAAAGGGTATACCGCTTGAACGCCAATCCTCAGAATCTTTTCTCATTCTTTGTACTCCTTCATCCATGTATTAAGAATATCGGTTGCGAGATGTTTGGTTATATCAAACTCTTGCATAAGGTAGATAGTAGCCCCGAACATATTGGTTTCACCACTATCCCGTAATTCATCAAGGAATTGTTTGTATGAATCACTCAACCCACCAGAGTTACCCATTTTCATACTTCCTTTCTGCATCACGAAGCTGCACTAGAAAATCTGCTGCTTCAGGGTTTTGCTGTTGCCAATGAACAGCATGGTATTTACGACCACAATACAAATAGCGATAGCCAGTATGTTTAGCCGCATCTTTTACAAAAGATTCTAACTTTTTTAAGTTAGTATCAGTGAGCACTTCTACAACCATATCATTATCATCAACACTATGATAAGTGTGATAGAGTTTTTCAGTGATAACCATATTGCACTCCTTTCTACGAGTTAAGGTTATAGTTTAATAATAAAGCCTGACCCAATGATTACAATAATAAAAGTATCTAAATAATCGTTTAGGTGTTCCATGGATTTGCAGCCAATGATTTAAGGTAACATCTGCTTTTGCTCGCCACATCCCGTATAATCAATCAATGAGGGACAGAATGTTTAGAGATCCATGGCCTTGTATTCCACGATGCTAGACTCCTCTAAAACATCGCTAGGACGTCGTCAAACCTAATACACGTCGCCCACGAAAGGTGTGTCGTTACCCCCTCTGTCTCGGAACAGGATTGGTATCATCCTGTTGATATAAATATTGTAACCCCCAGAAGTCCGATACTTGCTCATCACAATACATAATACGCAGCTCTTGCCTATCAATAATCCAAACTTCATTATCGGGGCGAAAGCATATCCTAGCATGTAGGTTATCACTTATATCAAACGCACTACACTCAGCAGTAGTCGGGCTTGCCCAGTCAAGTGAAACAATTAGTTCCAGAAGCTCTGGATCTTTTTCCAAATTCTTTTTATCCATCGGTCCCTCCTTGGTGTTGCAGATAAAATATGTAACCCAATCAATGAGTTACCCCCAGTCTTTACGGTTTTCTTCATCTCGGTACGCATTATGGTACTCCTCAATCTGAGCCTCAGTCATTTGTGGTGGCACAATCCGCTCACCAACATAAGTAGCCTCGGGATAGTAATGAGGTTTATATGGCCGACCGTAGTAGCGATCAGCACTACCACGGTCGGCTGGTGAACCATGCTTATGATACCTCACGCTCAAGCTCCCTATCAACACGAGCTTGGGCAATACGCTCAGCGCATAACATAGCTTCTTTATGCACTTGAGGATACCGTGCTTCAACATAACCTTGGTAAGCGAGTAACTCACCATACAGATTAGCTAGATCACCAATCTGCCTTGCAGAATCAGATACCTCATGGTGAACACGAGTAAACTGCTCAAGGTTTTCAATAAAGTCTTTATTGCTTGTCATGGCTTGCTCCTTTCTCTAACAATATGCCATAATTAACTTTATGTATTTACAGCCTCATGTGCAAGCCGTAATTTATCACGCCGATAAATATTGTATATCATCTGTCGGCTTACACCATAATCATTAGCGATACTTTGGTACGACTCACCAGCCTCCCTTCTATTGCGAATATCAATACGACGAGCAGTAATCCAATCAGCATCTTGGCGTGTATGTCTACCATCGGGTAGATCTAATTTATATTGCATCTTCCATCGGAGAACGGTCGGTGGTGCAATATCAAAATGATCACGGAACTCTTTATGGCTACCGACAGTAGCTGCTACTTCACGCAATGTTTCTACATCAATCGGAGCTCTAGCCATTTTGTTTCTCCCAAAACTCATCCGGCCTATCATACGGATGTTTAGGTGTACTAGAATCACCCGAGCGCAACTTGTAGTGACGAGTGGTATTTTCTTTCGGTGTTGCGTGGAATGATTTCATATACCGATGTAACTCATCTAGTGATGGAAACATAAGTGGGTCTTTAACCATAGGTCCATCCAGTAACCAGATTTTGCAGCCTGTATCACTAACATCATTAGCTTGGTAGACTTCCCATATGGGTTTCATGCTGCCCTCCTTGCTACAAGTGCATTATGAGAACGGATGCCCTGTTGTGTTATATGGTAATAGTAAGGGCGACCAGAAGAACCAATACGTTGTAAATCGCCACGAGTACAAAGTGTTGACAGTATTTTAGATGGGTCGCACTCATTGGCTAGATGGTCAAAATCATCTTTACACATTGTTGCTCTTGTCTGTGCAAACTGCTCAAGTATTTTAGAAGTGTAACTTTCTTTTGTACGCATTGAGCTTTGTGCAGCAGTAACTTTTTTCTTACGACGTATAGGCACGGCTGGCGACATTGGTTTAAGGTCAGCGAGCATTGGCATTTGTTTAATAAGCCAACGGATCTGACCGCCAATAGTACGGCACTCATGGTCAGCTACTCGCTTGAGTATTTCATAAGTCTCAATATCGAGAGCTACGGATTTATGGTTATTGGTGTCCATTTCTTTCTCCTATGCACACAGGTCTAACATAAAGTCAGGGATAGGTCTATTAGTCCACTTACAAAATTTTGACTTTTCCCCACGGTAGTAATCACGGTACGCAACCATAACATCATGGTGTTTATACTTATCCGGCATAGCTTGTGGAAATTTAGTAAACCCACGAGCAGTAAGAGCAGGAGGCGCACATCGCACCGCATACAATACTGATTCGGACTTATGTACATTGCCGTATCGGTAAGTGTATTCTTTGAATAGGTGATAACCTACACTCCAAGCTAGACGGTAATTATCTACAGTCTGGCCTACCCATAGAGTGCAGGGGTGTTTTTCATGTACAGATAAATAAGGTGCTTCATTGCCATGCTGCCAATGAGTAGTGCAAAGCATCTGCACCATCTCAAGTGGCATTTTGACAACATGTTTATCACAGTGCATTTGAGCACACTGCTGAGGATCCATAGATAACCAGAATATATTCATGGTAATCTGTGCTCTGCAATAGGTAAGCTGACTGTGAGTAAGCGGTTGGGTGGCTGACATATAGCGTACATGAGTACCCTACGCTGTGGCTCCTCAGCTTTTAGTTTGCGTATTGCCATAGTGCAATCCTGTAAATCATCATAACGCCATGTGCTGTATTTGGCACAGCCATGGAACTCTGTAATTGTGTAATAAACTACATGGTCAAACATATAGTCTTCATATTGTTGCCAATCCATAAGCAAACCTTTCTGCGTTTACTTAATTATAGTAGCATACCTATTTACGGATTTGTACTTCAGGGTAATAAAAAAGTTATCTTTTTTATCAAACACTTAAATTATAATGGATTAGCACTTTATTCACTGGTTCAAAATCAGCTAAATCAGAAAACTTTTTGTAGAGATAATTGATGCCTGTGTGCATTATCACTTTCATCTGGTCACTTTGATTTGAATGGCGATGGGAATAGAGTACGAGTTCAAGCATATCTGCCATTTTCAATCTATTCTTTTCTTCTGGAGTGAGAACAAATATCAATCCAAGGTCATCCATCACTTTCTTTTCAGCATCTTCAAATGCTTTATGTACCTCAGGAAAAGACCATTTAGCTGTGGCTGGTATATCACCAAGAATGAGTTCAGGTACATCATGGTACAATGAAGCCATAATCAATTGCTTTGTACTATCAGGCCAAAGCTGGTCAATCAATATACTTACTGCGTATGAATGTGCTCCCACTGTCTGTCTCTCTGCTTGCATGGCAACTGTGTGGAAGCGCAATAAGAACTGAGCATCCCACGCTGTTGTCAAAGTTTTAATGTTTGGTATTGTCTTGCATTGGCGTTGCGCCATCGCTTACCCCTCTTAACCACGGCTTATCACTAAATGTCTTTTTTGCTTCGCCCCAACTCGGACCAAACTCAGCATCTACCACACTCGGTATTTGCATATCAACACATGTCTGCATTATTTCTTTTATTTTCAATCCATTATCCGGATCACCAACTGATATATCTAATTCATCATGCACTTGTATGAGGGGTACTATCCCTTCTTTATGCAAAGCTACCATCGCAGCTTTTGTCTGGTCGGCAGCACTACCCTGTATCAATCGGTTGAGTGCTTTATAAGTAAAGGCACGTTTGATAGCTGGACCATGCTCTGCATACGCATCCTCATATGTCTGTGGTTTATACAATCCATACGCATTTGGTTCCCACTTATCAAACCTACATTTGCGACCAAGCAGGGTACGGATAACACCTTTATTAGAAGCACGGTTGACTACATAATCAGCAAGCTGTTGAACAAAGGGGACTTTACCGTGGTACTCAGAAAATAAATCTTTAGCATCTTCAAACTCTAAACCAAGCTGCTCTGCCAGTTTATTCTTACCCATCCCATAAAACAGACCAAGGTTTATATCTTTAGCTTGTTTGCGTGGTACTCCTACAATATCGGCAGCCATCTGGTGAAAGTCTGTATTAGCATCTACATTGTATTGGTCGGCAAACTCTTGTGCGCCTGTCAATTTAAGTAGACTTGCATAATGAACAACGAGCCGTGGTTCTTGGCTACTGTAATCAAAAGCCCCCCACAGTTCACCTTCTTCTGGTAAAAACAATCCGCGTATCATCGGACCAATCTCAGCATTCCTTGCTGGCACTTGCTGTAGATTAGGATTGCTATAACTAAACCGACCTGTAACCGTCCCACCATCATCACTGCGAAGGCTGTGTGCTTCCGCATGAATGCGACCATTGTGTTGGTGCTTTATAATAGTGTCGATAAAGGTAGTTCTAGCCTTATTCAGCTCACGAGCTCGAACCACAGCCTGAGGTAATGCATGGGCATGGTTAGCTAGAAAATTTTTAGTGAAGCTAGGCTGTCCTGATTTGGGCGTTTTAGGGTAAGTCAACCCATTTGCATCAAATGCTTTAGCGATACTAGCTGCCGCCCATATATCAATATTACTGCCCCCAGCTTCTTGTAGTACTTTTTCTTCCTCAGCTTGCAGATACTGTTTTAACTCTTCAGCTTTACCAAGGTCTACACGCACACCTTTCTTACGCATATCAAATACAACTTTGAGCACATTTAACTCAAGGTCAAATATATCTCCTACATCTTCTTTTTGTATGAGACCCTTAAAGAACTGCCATAGCTTCAGGGTAAGTGCCGCATCCTGTTCTGCATATGCTCCAACAAAATGAGCTGGGAGTTTATACATCTCACTCTTAGCATTTACACCAAAAGAGTTAGCTGCTTCATATAAATCCCTTTCACTCTTACGTTCATTAAGGTAATCGCGACCAAGAGCATTTAAGGCATAACTAAATCTGTTTTCATCAAGTAATGCGGCAACAACCATTGTATCAACAATACGACCTTTTACTTCTATACCTTCTGCCCATAACCATCCAAGGTCATACATAGCATTATGCATAATGTAATCACGCTCAATAGAGCATACATCAGCCAGCCAGCGGAGGGTTTGCTTTGCATCTAAATTACTGCCATTTTCATGCCTGATTGGGAAATACCAAGAAGCACCATCTACAGCTACAGCGACGCCAATTACATAACCATCATTGCGAGGCCAGCCACTACCCCGAGAAGTAAGGTTAGGGTCACAAGTTTCTAAATCAATAGATACTTCCCTAGCCTCTGCTAAGTTAGGATAGCCATCAGGCATAACCCACTCAGTCGGGGGTGTGAATAGAGGAAACTGCATCGTTTACTTTTACTTTCATAGGTTGGTTACATTTAGAGCAGTGAGGCCATTTGTTTTTGAGTTTGCGAAAAGTCATTACCTTCTTTTCCCTACCACACTCACACTCGGCTAATACTTCTCTATCCAGCTTTTCGTTTACCATTACCTCGCATTCGCACTTCTGCTTCTACAAGAAACAAATACCTACGCAAATCACTGATATCATCAAGGATACCTTCCTCACGCATATCATCTAAGGCAGCTTTAAATACATCATAATTATATTCTGTAACTTGTTTTTCAAGCCTATCCCATTTACGAGCCAGCATCATAAAAGCACCAACACCGCCACGCTGCTTCCAACTATCACCGTAAGACTGCTCTGAATTATGTAACCCTTCTACATCTTGGTTAGCTAACCCAACGATATTATTAACAATAGGGCTATAATCATCAGGGGTAATATCACCGTTTTTTGCCATATTTGTATACTCCTCCCAATCTAATTCCTGCATACGCCTTTTCATATATTGTTCGTGGCTTTCTCTTGCCATTTATCTCTCCTACGTTCTAACCATTCCCAAGTAGCTAAATGCCAATCATCGGGCTTTATGTCTGCACAATGGTCAAAAGCTAAAGCTAATTCTTTAGCTTTCCATGCTTGCCATACTCGGTGCATAGGTTGTGCCAAATCAGAAAAACAGGAATTTATATATGGTCTTGGCCTTTCAGCATCTTTTATAAACCAACTAAGCTCTTCATCAAATGATTCTATATTATTTACAAGAGCATCTGGTCTAATCATACGCACATTGTATGATTCATAATCAGGGTTCATACCCTCTAGCTTTTTTAATACTTCAGTATAAGCATGAAGGTTATTACTAAACTGTGTATAGATACCAACACTCGCGCCAATGCGAGAGGCTATATACTCTTGAAGAATGGACATATGGACAGCATTAGCTCCCAATGCACCCCAGATCATATCATTACTGCGGTTACATACAGTCATATCCAATACGTTATCACGCACACTAAAGTAGATATGAGTATTACAAGGGTGGTCTTTACAGTTATTAGCCATCCGTAAATCACCTTCAGCATCCCACATTGCTAGAACTGCTCGTCTATCATTTGTATGTGTCATCAATCTATGGCTGATCACATCAAGCTGGTCACGATGGAAATAATTACGCCAACGGTATCCGTATGCTCCCTGTAATATTTTACCATCATCACTATACTCACCCATCCGTGCATTATAGCGTTGTATCCACTCCAAATCATTACGCCCTGCTAACATCCACAGGCTTTCCATAAAATGAAATATTGGGTTTGCATCACGCTCGGGGTAAAACAGTACACGCTCGCGTGGGTTATTGTAGACAATAGCACATGGTTCACGGAACTCAATTGCTTTACCATTACGAGTTTCTACTTCTACACCATTAGCTTCTAATGCTTGCTTCACAACAAACAATGCTTCGCTTACATTTCCTACGGTGAAAGTATGCACCCCTCGCATGGGTGCTTTGCCATATAATGCCATATTTAACCGCCTTTCTATGGGGTTTTAAAGCCGCTACAGCAGCCCGATTTAATTTGCCCTACCCTATTACTAAAAGCAACCCTCTAGCTGTCTGAGTAGCCTGTAATAAAGTCAAAATGTTTCTTAACTCTTTTAGTATAAGTACCTCCTTTTAACGCCTCCTTGATTGCAAGCGTTGTTTCCTCAGTAGGCTCGGGTAATGCCTTGCGTCCCATGCGGTCAGGTAACAATCCATTACGCAGAGTGGTATTGTCACAACCGTTACAAGGACCGAAATCACGTTGCCCATGATACAATTTTGTTCTCGCTGCATGAAATGCTTCCCCCTGCCATACTTCTTCCATTGGTACATCAACTACATTGCCACATTTGTACCATCCCGGCCAATCGTTACAGCAAACAGCGACATTACCGTCCCAACGTATAGACATCTCACGGAAAGGTTTAGCGCAGCGTTTACCATCTTGTTCATGGTTTAGATGGAAAGCGTTACCAGCGTGGTTACTGACTTGGGCATGGGTTCCGCTTGTAGCGAGCGTAAGATCCATTCCAACAACGATAATATGTTCTGTAACTTTTCGTCGTTGGTGAGGGTTTGCGTTGCGCTCTGCAGGGTATTCGTATACAGGGTATGGACCATTATATCTCTCCTTTATTTTATCTACTATTTTGATACGATCATAATTATCAAGAAACAAAACATTAAGTCCTGCTTCCATCAGTTGGTTGACACTTTTTTGAGTGTCGCGTAAAAGACCACCGCCATTGCTTGTCATCATAAGAGAAGTTTTTGGCAACTCCTGACGGAAAAGTCTAATCATGTCTATGAAGAAAGGGTGCATAGTCGGCTCACCGTGCATGGCAAACTCTAGCCGTGGGTTCCATCCTGCTTCTTTTATACGGTCACAGATAGACCTTGCTCTTTCTATTGTTAAATATCTGTAAGGGGCAGATGCTTTACCATGTATATTTTCTGGACCATCTGCTTCATTTTCACGTATAGATTGTATGCCGCAAAAAGAACAAGCAAGGTTACACCCCTCTGTTAATTCAATCTGAATAGAGTTGGGTGGGTCTTGGTGATAGTTAGATTGCACCGCCATCTTTAGCTGCCTTTCTCCATTGAACACGAACATCCCAACGTGTTTTCATACCCTCCCATCCTGTTTTAGTTTCTTTCTGCACTGCTTTTACATACAGTGGAAACTCTTCAGCTAATGCCCTACTTGCCTTTTCTTGTAACTCTGCATTACGGTATGAACTACAACCTCCAGCCGCACCAGAAGCACCACGCTGATCCCATGTCCAATCTACAATTACAGCATTACGATGCCCTGATTGAAACAGTTTAAGGGTAACATAATAATCCTCCATTAAATCCATAGTATCGTATCTTATGCCTAGCCCATGAATAATTTCAGGACGTATAGCATGAACAGCATTTTGTCGCATACCGTACTTAATTGTATCAGGAAAATGTTTATCGTTCATTTGTCGTGGGCTAAGACCAACATGGGTATGGTTCATTAACAACCACTCCATACGCTCCCATAGTTCGTGCATTTCTTCTTGGTTTGTTTTTCTTAGATTTGGAATATCCCCAGATATACGCCTCCCAAATATAAGATCATCATCCAAAACAATAATTTTATCATGCCCTGCCTCCATAGCGTGTTCTAATATGAACTGCCGTACATTATTGATTCCTTTAATTTCACCGCGATTTATACAATCACGCCCCTGTTTGGTATGCCAATTTATTTCTTCTTGTGGGCAAACAAGAGCAGCATACTCTCGGGCTTCCGGACCAATACTATCCCAAGTAATTTGGTTATTCATCCTACCCCTAGTTGGAATATATATTGGTATCATAGCTCATCCTCATCAAATCTTATTTGGCCTTCTAATACTGCGGCCTCTAACTCTTCATCAGTTAAATGTTCTAACTCAAACATCGTTTGTTTTTTCTTTGTTTTTAATTTTCTTTTCTTTGGTTTTACCAATTTCAGCTTGGGTGGTTCTTTCAGCTTTTGCGGCTGCAATACTTCCAATGTCCGATAACTGTATTTGCATTTCTGACAAATCCTCTTCCTCCGTATCGTGTTTTCGTAAGATCGACT
>Ga0208159_1000720_pt1 | contig 13009 bp, 24 predicted proteins | sample 9_EtaG_FD_184082 | JGI IMG/M metagenome (GOLD analysis project Ga0208159, IMG submission 184082) | Marine viral communities from the Subarctic Pacific Ocean - 9_ETSP_OMZ_AT15188 metaG (SPAdes) (version 2) | ecosystem: Environmental > Aquatic > Marine > Oceanic | place: Pacific Ocean | collected... | reverse complement strand
ATACTTGTGCATTATTGTTAAATATAAAATTTAGTATCCTATGCTCTAAATAAGTGGTTGCTGCATTTGAGGTTGCCATAATCTATCTCCTATGTTCTTGCTCTTCTAGGTAATCCTTGCCTGTAAGCATCAGCATTTTCCCTAGCCTCACCTAAATCTTTTAATCTCATTAATTCTTCATTAAATCTTTTTTCATACATAACTAAAACGTCTTGCTCACCCTTCATAAAAATATAAGCTTCATATAAGGCTCCATATAACATAGCATTTCGTGCATTTGTGCTCAACCATGTTGTTGTAGTGTCACTTGATATGGCAGATATGGCAGAGGAAGCACCTGTTGTACCACCTGTTATTGTTTCACCGTTTGTAAATGCAGTTGTTGGAACAACAATAGTTATTTGGTTTGTGCCATCGTTTTTACTGTTAATCGTAGCTGTAGCGCCACTACTGGCTCCAGTAATTGTTTCATTAACTGCAAAACTACTTGTAGACCCTACAGTTAAAACAACTGTACTATCAGCTAAACTTGTTGGTCTGTAATAATAATGTAGTTCTACACCGAAGTTACTATTCGGTGTTGGTGCAAGTATAAAATTATCTACATCAAACCTTGCATAATATTTAGGTACACCGGTTGTAGAACTATTGGGGTTGTACTCTTGTATAAAGTTTACATCTTTTTCTAACAAAAACTCTATGTTACTTGAGTTTGTTACAGATAAACTAAAAGAGGCTAGATAATCACTAGGAACAGACAAAAATCTATCTGAGGAAGTTGTCGCACTTGTTACATTTTTACGAAATACTTCAAAATCAATTGATTTAAAAATCCTGTTTTCAGTTGCTCTAATGAACTCTCTTAAATTATTTACAAAAGTAGTTTCTGTATTTTCACTGTAATCTTGTATAGCACTTTTAAGTGTTGTTAAAGTATAGCTCATTTAACTCTCCAACGTCACAGGTCCAGCAGATGCTATCGTGCCCCCACCTTTAATAGAACCGGATACAGCCGTTCCTGAAACAGATATCGTGTAATTATTTTCATCAACAATGCTTACTATGGTAAACCCAGAAGAGTTTTCCATAGCAGAGCTTGTTATTCCATCGAAAGGTGCAACATTTCTAAATCTAACAGAACTTGAAACAGCTCTTCCATGAGCATGCTCTTGCACTGTAATTGTTGTTGGGTTTTCACTCGCAGTTCCTGTGGTAAAAGGATTAAGTCTTAATAAAACTTCAACAGCTGGTTCTGTTCTTGGTGGTCTAGCATCTCTTAAAGCTTGTGCATCAGCTTTTTTCGGTCTTGGATTTAACTGCGGGTGTTTTGATTCAAACTCTGATTTTGCTACTACAGAACCATTCCATTCTCTTACTTTATGTTTATATGGAAATTTTAAACCACTTCTATCCGATATAAAAAAAGCATTTTTTCCTGAAGAAAAACTCATTACCCCACCTTATAATAATCCATTGTTGGTTTTATATTGAAAGAAGATCTATCCCTGTCTTCTGCCATAGCTCTATCAAATTCTTCTTCATACACACTTTTTAACAATTGTATCCTATCAGGAGCTCTTTTCATAGAAAGGTAATAAGCTAGACCCGCCGTTAAACAAGGGTAAAATCTAAAAGGAACTTCAATAGTATCTTGGTTTGTATCTGCATCGTTTATGCGAGTAAGTGCATCGTATCGAATAACATCTGTGCTGTTTTCAGGCGCAGGCCATATTTTTAAATTTGGTGTTATTTGCCTATCAAGAAAAAATTGAGTAGGTCTACCTGTACTTGTTTTAGTTGGTATTGCTAAATAAACGTCCCTGCTAATTCTTGTCATATTGAAATCAGTGCCGCTTCTTCTAACCACAACCGAAAGAATATCAATAACATCTGTTCCTAGATCGTATTCAGTATCATCTGCAGTTACAGTTTGTGTTCTTTGTTCAATTGTCCATTGGTTAAGTCCACGATTAGCCCATTCAGCTAACATTAAATTAAGGGACCTTCTTGCAGTCTTTAAATCATAACCTGTTCTTACTTCTAAACCACAGCGTTCAAATGCTTCTTCTATATATTCGTCAACTGCAAGCTCAAAATTAGTTGATCCAGATAAAGCCATTTATTCCTCGTTGTACAAATTATCAAAAATTTTATTTACGTCTAGTGTATAGTCTAAATCAGATTTGGAGTAATGTATATACTGCGAAGGTAAAAAATCCGGTGCTCCTTGTCCTGTTTCAAACCATGCTGGATGTGTAACACGAACTCTGTTGTTTGGCAACGCTACTAAATTACCTGTCCATTCTCCTGCATCCAATAAATACATCACATGACTTTGTTTATGCTGTGCAGGATCATCTGCTATTTCACTTTCAGAATAATCTACAGTAAAAAGATATTTTGCAGGGTAAAAATTACCGCCTATTTTAGCCATCCAGGGGCAAGGTGTGGCTCTATCTAAAGTGTAGACAGCGTGTGTATAAGAAGAACAATCCCATGGTTGTGCATCATGTACAGCCATAGGGTCAGGCCACTCATCTACAACTATATCAGCCATGAGAGCTGTTATGGGCATTCTTGCCCACATAGCACCCCCGTGAACATTTGGGTTTTTTGTGCCATCCGTTTCACAACCTGTAAAAATAAGTTGAAAACTAAGACAACGATTAGGAATAGTTGTAACAGCAATAGCCATGGCATGTAAAAAATCTCCATGATACTTTTGATGGTTACAAGTATATTCCCTTCTTACCCAACATTTAAAATGTGGAATATTACTTTGTAGATAGGGCATTATCTTCTGCTTTTAGCAGCTCCACCTTTTTTCATCATTTTCTTTCGCATAGCACCACCACCCATCATTTTTCTAGGTGTTACCTTACCGCCGGCTTTGTAACCTTTTTTTCTCATGGCACCGCCTGCCCTCATTTTTTTAGGAGCAGCTTTTTTTGCTTTAATAGATTTAATAGCTCCACCTAATTTATAACCTTTTTTCTTCACAGCTCCACCGGCTTTATAACCTTTTTTCTTTGCGGGTCCGCCTTTTTTCATAAAACCCATTTTATTACGAACTGCTGTCGGTAATTTTTTTAAACCTTTATTTTTAGCAGGTACTTTTTTCATAGCCATAATTTTCTCCTTATTTAAACCAATTTATAGTTAAATTTGCGAGGACACCAAAACCCCCCGCGACACCCATCATAACCCAAAAAGCACCTTTCCATCGACTGGCCGTTTCTCTAAGTTGAATCATATCAGAGCGCATTTCTTTCATATCCTCTTGAAGCGCTTCAACTCTTTCTTCGAGCCGAGCTAAAGCTACCTCAAGTTTATATTCAGTTTTTTGTGTCATTTTCAAAATTCTTTACGCAAATAAAGAATTACAGTGTAAGTGTCTCCACTTGAATGACCTACTGTTGTAAAATTTATATCGCCTGTTTTACCAGATCCCGCGTTGTTTGGAATACCACCAAATAAAGTATAGTCGTGATGCCCTGATTGATTTTCACCAAGTTGTATAGCTAAAACATCTGTTGAAGCATCAAACAAAATACTAACTTTCATTCCTGTGCATTGCCACCATATTTGTTGTATGGTGACACCTGTACAAGTTACTCCATTTGCGCTGGCTGCTAAACCACTAACGTCAACTTTAGTAACGGCACTTTCTCCGGTGCCGTCACTTACGTTAGTTAATTTAATTACAGCATATTTAGGACCATCGACAATTGTCTGCGTTGTAACCGCATCTGCCATTTTAACCTCCTAATTTATGCTTCGTAACCAAATAATTCAATTAACAACTTACCCGCTGTATAATCTGCATCAGTTGTTTGACCTAAAGTTAGGTACAAAAATTCATCAGCTGCGGGAACCGCTGAAAATACACCAACTTTACCTAATGTTGAGTCGCCGTTATTAAGTAATAAAGTTTCAGTCAAATCAGCAATAGCGCCATCTTCAACACCTGTTCCCTCTGTAGCAGAGTGCACGTTAATATCTGGATCACCGCCAGCAGGTGCTTCGAAACAAGTCATACGGCCAGCTAAAATTGTGCCATTTCTTGCAGCAGTAATTTGCCCAATATGACAAACATTAGATGTGCCATTAACACCAATAATATCGCCAGATGCTGTTGACCTTAACCCTGTTAAATCAATTAGAATGCTTGTTTTTATAATTCCACCTTCTCTGATCACAGAACTTCTATAAATAGTTCCTGTTCCTCCAGTGATACCTGTGCCTGCTTCAGTTGCCATTGTATTGGCATCAAAAGACGCTACACCGGTTGAACTTATGCTTGAAAGAGTTGTAAAGGTACCAGTTGTTGAACTTTTACTTACAGAAGTAAAGCCTCCTTCAGAACGAACTGGACCTGAAAAAGTTGTATTAGCCATGTCATTTCTCCTTGTCGTGGCAAATGTCTACATTATTGTAGTCAAGGTTTTCTAAATTATATAATAAAAAAGGGCGACTAGCAAGCCGCCCTTTTACACTTGTTAACTTTTTTATTTAAGCACCCGCTGTACCAAACACACAACGCCAGTCGGATACACCAAAAGAGTATCTTTCCCTTGCTTTAAATCTCATATTTCCTGTGTCAAAATCGCCTTCCATAGCAGTTTTGATAGGGGATCTATTAAACAATTTAAAACCATTTGGCGCATCTGTCTTAATAAAAAACGCATCAGTGTCTGTCAAAAAGTGATTTACAGAAGCACCTTGTGGAAGCATACCCATGCTTCTTAATGCGTTAATATCATTGTCAGCAGTTGCAGTTCTAAGGTTTGTCGCCATTAATCTTTCCGCAATAAACTGTAGTTCTTTTGGAATAATTAATTTTGTACCTCTAATTGCAACTTTTAAACCACGCTCATCTGTAATCCCAGATATATCAATAAGCATTTGCTCAAGAGAAGTTTCGTTAAGATCCGCAGGAGTGCTTAACTGATTTCTCTGATTACCGCTTAATGATGGATGTGCAGATGAACATAAAGCAGCACCGTCACCAATTGGTGATGATGTGCTAAAAGCGTTATTTAAAATTGCCGCAGCTTTGATTTGCTTTGTCTGTGCCATAGATCTCGCTAAAGCTTTAGTATAGCGTGACGCTAATCTGTCATACAAATTATCTTCAATTGCTTCTTCCGTAATAGAGAAGGCTAATGCAATTGTTTCCATTGAATAACGAGCTGTATACGTTTCTTGTGCAGAGTCAAAGGTTATAGATGAACCTTCTTCTTTGACAGGAGCCGTAGTAAAGCCTGCAAGCATAACCTCTTCTTCAAACGCTCTATCTGAAGTTTCTTCGTCAAAAATCTCAGAATGCTCGTTTTCATATCGGTCATACTCAAGTCCGAATAGCGCGTTTAATCCCGGCTCTAGCTCTTTCGCTAGTTGTGCTCTAGATATTGCCATTTACACTCTCCTATATACCAGTTGTTGCGTAAGTACCAACTGCAATAGTAGTACCGCTGTTAAAGTGACCGTTAAGCCTAACAATATATTGATGCCCAAGTGCAGAAAAATCTGCGTTTGCAGGATCATCTAAAAGACCTACAATTCTGACATCAAATGTATTAGTTGTAGCGACGGTGCTAATATCAAGCATATCGGAAGATTTACCGGTATTTGTGCTGCCGTTGTTGACGCTTGCCATATTACAGTTAGCAAAAACGCCAGTCAAAGCAGTAGCTCTGTCTGTATTAGTTCCATCTGCAACAACTTTAAACAATTGCATAGGATTATCATGTACGAAAGCTTTGACAGGAAAATTAGTGTCAACGCTAACGCTGTTTGAACCGGGCCAGTAGTTCAAGAAAGTAGTCTTCTTGGTTGTTGAGTCCACATACTCTACTCCACTCAATACACCTAGAGGAGCAATCGCTTGATCTGATATTATGATTGTTCCTGAAGAGGCTGGAACCACAATTCCGCCGTTGTATATAGCTGTTGAGTAGTTATTTGCAATCTCATACTGGGTTGTACCGTTATTATGTACAGCACTACCCACTAAACCAATTGGTTGAAGACCATAGCCACCAGTTAAAGTGTTTGCCATTTTTTATTGTCTCCTTATTAAATAGCAGATGATCATTTTTTAGGACCACCAAAGGTTACTCTTGATTGACGATCAGGTTTACTAATCGTCATGCTTGAATGAGAATTTTCTCGCATCATATCAGAATCAACAGCATCCATTTGATCTTGAGTTTTTTCACGAAAATACTCATTTCTCTCTTGAACTGTTTCTTCCGGTATTCTTGCAAGGACTAGACCACCCTGTCCAAAAACACCTGTATATTTGCCTGATTCAATAACCGGAGCTTCAAAATCCGGATATTCATCTTTACGAACTAATTCATAACCTTCACGCAATCTAGAAGAAATATTCTTCGTATCGTCAAAGCCACGAACTTCGGATCGTATCCATCTATGCCGATAACCATCGGGCGCAGGCGGTGCTTCTAGTATTGACGGCGGTGCCCAAGGCTTACGCCGCGTTTGCTTGTTTCTAGTCTTATTAGCGCGAGGAGTTCGATCTACGCCGTTCACATCTATTTCTGTAATTGTTTCTGACATTTATTTACTCCTTAACGTATTTTGCATATTCTTCAAGTGGAACTCCCAGCTTATTTGCCATTGCAACCTGACTGGAGGATAACTTGACTCTTCTTTTGCGCCCACTTCCTTTAGCGGTTCTTGTAACGGAAGCTACATTTTGGGCGGGTCTTCTGCTTCCGTTTCCGTTATTGCCAAGCTTATGTGGAAATTCTGTCCTCATTCGCTCGTCTAATTCATTATAGTACTCATCTGTTCGCGGGTCAAACCCTTCTTCTTCAATTAATTTTTTATGAATACCAAAAGCTGCGTAAGTCATTGCATCATCTTGACCAAACCACTCGTTCTCTTTTGCCCAGTCTTCTGCTTTTGGATCAGGCTTTTGTTGTGGTTGGGGCTGTGGTTGGGGCTGTTGCACTTCTTGAGCAACCTCCTGACCTTTTTCTTCTTCGGGCTGTTGTGCTTTTGCTAAACGAACACGTTCCTTTGCTACAGACAGCTCAGAAAGTTTCTTTTGAGCTTCGATTGTTGCATCTGTGTCTCCAGCGTTCATAGCCTGTCTTAGAGACGCTTCAGCGGACGCTAATTCGCTGTCCACTCTTTGAGAGTACTCAGTAACATATCCTTGGTCTAAAGTCTTTAAACGGCCTTTAAGACTATCTGCTTCCTGTTTTACTTTTTTAGCATAATCGATAGCAGCTTGTTCTCGCCTTTCTGCTTCACGCATTTTTTTAGTAAGGCGATCAATACGTTTTTTCGATTCGGATACTGTTTGCTCTTGCTCATTATCCTGCTCAGTCTCAACATCAGAGGTAACTTCTTCCTTGTTGCCTTTTTCATCAACCTCTACCTCTATGCTTTCTTGTCTTGGTTCTACTTCTAGATCTAATTCAGCTTGTTGTTCTGCCATTTTGTCCTCAATGTAATATATCTTCGGGGTTTATTATTGTTGCTAATATTTCATCATCATTTAATATTTTTACTTCGCCACCATCTATTTTAAAGCGAGAGCCTGAATAACGTGCAAATATTACCCAATCTTTTTCTTGACACCACGGTCCTGTTTCAAACTTTGTCTTATCTTTGTAGGCTAAAGGTCCCATTTTTAAAACATATCCGACTTGTGTAGAAATTTGGTTTTCGTCAACAACCTTGTCCGGAAGTATTACGCCACCCTCTGTTTTACCTTTACCTTTGTATGGCAATACTAATAGTCGCCATCCTGTTGGTGTAGGCATTCTTTCCAATAAGGGTTTTTGTATGAGTTTTGGATCTAAAACTAGATCATTTGAATTTATATATGCGGGCTTAATATCTACCGCTGAAGATTTATTCATCTATCCGCTCCTGTTTATTTAGCAGGCTCTTGAGTTCCTGTTCAATATATTCTAAAGAACTTAGGTTTCCCATCAGTTCTTTGTAGTGTTCCATGTTCTTTACACCATCACTTGATAATATGTCAAGCACATGAGAACGTCTATCGTTAATTATTTTATTAACGTGTTCTAAAAAATGATAAGTTTCGCTCATTACTTCTTTTTGTAACCTTTTGATTTTTTATTTTTAACAATTGATCCTAATGTTTTAGCTTGTGAAGCATGTAGCTTAGATGCTTTTTTCAAGCCTTTAATTACTTTTTTTATTTTTCTTGCAGCCATTATTTTCCCTTTTTGTTTATCATTTGCAGCCCTTGTTTACCGAACCTATAACCGAAGCTGCTTCCTATTATAATATACAACATGTTGGCGAACCAATTTGGAGTTGATTCCTCTAAAAATATAAACCCTTCTTTAACAAATGGTTGTGTCCAAGGCAAAAATGAAGCCACAAGGATTGCCCCAAAAATAAGTGACCAAAATTCGTCTTTCCAACTTTCACCCATTTGATTTGTGAGAGCCTGTTCATTAAGAAAACTAGATGTCGCTTCTGTCTCGTAGACCTTCGCTTCCGCTCTAGCTTTAGCTACTTTTACTTCTGTTTCGGCTTTTGCTTTATCAACACGGCCTTGTAACCACGTTCCGGCAAGAGAACTTATAGGTCCTATTATACTTCCCAGTCCTAACATATTAACTCCTTATTTGGTGAGGAAGGCAGGCACCCCTGCGAACCCTCCTCGTAACTTAACATTTCCATCTTCTTCTAGCTTGTCGTATTCTTGAATTAGGATCATTTCTTGTTTTTGCAGAACTTCTTTTTAATTGACCTAATGATCTTGCACAGTATGATTTACGTCTTTTAGCTGCTTTACTTCCTGGTTTAACTTTACCTGTTACCGCTGTTTTTAATTTACTTCCGGGATTTTCTCTACGATAACGAGCAACACCTGCCTTAGTCATACCCGCACCCGATTTTGTAGAACGGTAGTATTTTTTAGTTTTTGGTGGTTGCTTATCTGATTTTCGTGCCATTACGCTCTCTTTGTCTTTCTCATGGACTTACGTTTACGCCCTGAAGCTGTAACAGACCATTTTACTTTAGCTGATCCTGTTTTTTTACGCGCTTCTGACTTTGATATTCTACCAGCAACGGCGGCAGGTCTGCAAGCAGGATATGGTCTTTTCTTTTTTTCTTTGCCAGATCGACCGCATTTTTTTCCAGTTTTGACATCACGCCAATCCTCTTTAAACCACTTAGTCAATCCACCTTGGGGTTTAGCCATTATGAATAAGTCCCGCCTCTTTTCTTATATGTTTTAACAAGCCATGCATTTGCATACGCACTAGGGTACACATCAAATTTACGTTTTGCTTCTGACTTTACCCTTGAATACAGTGCTTTGTTCTTTGGCGTTGCTTTACCGCCACCTGATTTAGGTTTTCTAAATTTTTTTACAGCCATAATTACCCCTTTATTGTTTTAGTAATCCATAAAAATATTGCATATACAGCTAAACCATATACTGTTGCAATCCCAATATCAACCAAGTGCTCGCGCATATGATAGATAAACTGTATGCCAGCTTCGACATCACTGCCACCACCTTCGCTAACATTAATAGTTTTAGTAAAATTTTCTACATCACTAACTGTTTGTTCTATCACTCTTTTTTCTCATTGTTATTAGGAACAGATTTAGGAACGCAGTAAGCTTTGACCCAAATTTTACTATCTCCAGCGAGGGATAAGTCATAGTTTTGTGACCTAAGCTTTGATGCAATTCTAAGACACGAATCCAAATCACTGAAATAAACCGATTCTTGTACAGTGCCAGATAAAAACACTAATAAAACCCATGTCATTTACCATTTTCTCTTGACCGCGTAAAAGCTGTAGCTCCCATAAATACAGATACTATACCTAAATTTGCTACAATATAGGTAGAAAGTAGAGCAGTAACTGTTTCTACCCTTGTGTCCGGAATGACGGGCGACATGGCTAAAACAATCAATATGATCGATGAAATAGATGATACCCAGCATATCATGCGTTGTTGATCCTGCATTTTATCGTTGTTTTCTAAACGAATAATGCGTTCTTCGCGTGCAATTTCTTCATCTGTTACGATTCCATCGCCATCAAGGTCATGTTTTAGGTATTTACTGTCCTTTTGTAGCGTTTTTTTAGCCATTACACGCCTAAATAGTCACCGCCACGCTTTGCTGCACCCATTCCAAGGGCTTTTTTCTTTTTTAAAGGCCCTTTTGGTACAGAAACCTGTTTTAACTTGTAGCTTTGGTCGTCATTTATCATTTTTGCCTTAGCTTTTCCGGTAACGATACGAACTTTGCTCATTGTCCACTCCTTTGTTTAACTTGTTGTTTCATAATTTCTCTTTCTCTCGCGGCATCAATACGATCACCCGTCATATTTTCCTGACTTTGTATCCTTTCGCGTGAAATAGCGCCTGATTGGTCAATTTGTTTGTTGCGTAACTCTAAATCAGCTTGATCTCTCTGCATTTCAGCCTGATCTTTCTGGGCTCTTAGTTGTAACTCCTGCTGTTTTAACTCAACAACAGGGTCAGGGGCTCCTGCACCGCTTAACTGCTGGCTAAGTTGCTGAACCTGCTGCAATCCTTCCGCTACATACTGAGCAGTGAGAGACTCCATTGTCAGAATTTCTTCTTGGGACGGCCCCGCTTGCGCTTGGGCTCCTCCTTTTTCAGTAATTTCAGCCATAGCCCGTTCTTGAGCTTGGATTTTAACGTGTTCCATAACGTGTTTTTGTAATGCAACGGCAACCGGAGGCGTTCCACTAACTGTAGGCGAACCGCCAAAAACCAAATGGGCCATGATATGCGCTTGATGGTTCTGTCCTTGAAAGGCCACAAGGGGGGCTTGATCCAATACATCCATATTCTCCTGTGCTGGGTCTTTCGGTACAGGCTCCTGAGAAACGGGCGGCTTGAGATATTTGTCAATACTTCTAACTCCCAACGCTTCATACATATCACGATAAACCTCATACATATTATGCATTTCAGGAGCTTGTGCTGCTAACTGCATCTGTGTCTGAGCAAGCGCGATACGTTGTGCCTGACTAAAGACATTTGGATTGGACACGGGAATGATATCTACACGATCATCAAAATCCTGTGCTTTAACGCTTGTCTCCGCTCCCTCTATTGCATAAGGGTATTCCGGAGGTAAGCTATCCGCCATAACTTTAGAAAGTAATTTAAATTCCATACGCATTGCGTAATGCAAGCGTTTGTGTACAGCAGACATGACCCGTGAGCCCTGTTCCATCATTGCTATGGTTGTACCCACGGCTGCCTGTTGATTACCATCTCCTACTTTTAAATCTGTAATTGTTGCGAATCGTTGTCCTGCTTGGACAACAAAACCTAATAGTTGAAATAATGTTGAGTCAGGTCCCTTGAACGGTAACGGCATAAGCGAGTCCCGTATGGCACCACCAGGTGCATCTACGTCTCTAAACTCTCCGGGCTGTATAGGATCCTCATCGTCCCTGATCCGTAAACCACGGGCCTTGAAACCTGCTGGTAGATTAGATAGCGTACCTGCATCAATCAACTGTCTTAGAGCGGCGGTCGCGGTCCGTGACAAACCACCAATTGTATGTATCAAACCTAAACCATAAAACCCAAATCCCGGCAAAAATTTGTAATGTACAAAATATTGTATTTTTTTCTTTTGAGGATCTGCTTCTGCATAGTTTCTACGAATCGCCAGTATCTCTCCATTATCCTGACTGATTGTTACAATATAAGGTATCTTGATACCGGTAGGCTCTCCATCTTTGCCTACATCTTCGTATCCATCAAGATCCAAATCAACATGACACTCAAGCAACGTGCAGTCATAATCTATCTGTGACGGTTCCATACCGCTCAACTCGTTTATTTCCTGTGATAGAGAACTGCTACCACCCTGTTGCGGCAGCACCGGTATATCCAAATAGAAACCAGATACCTGTTGTTTGCGTAGTTCGTTTAAATTTATTTTTACAACATGTGTTATATTGGGACAGGTTTCCAAATCGTTTGCTTCGTAAGGCACAATAAGATTTTCTGCCGGTACAAACTTACTGACAGCCCTGTCGAGGGCCCCGTCATAGTACACCTTCTTGAAGGTAGATCCTGCCAACGGCAAATAGAAAAGCATCTGGTCAAACTCAGGTGTATATTCCTCCATTACGTTTGTAATGTAGTAGTTCATAAAATCTTTTACACGCTGCGACTGGTCTTCTGTCTGTCTGGTGGTTGCTCCAACAATACTTGTTCTTACCGGACCGCCTGCTGGAAGTAGTTCATTAAATGCCTGTGCCTGAAACTGTACTGCAGCTTCTGCAAGTAAAGGATGCGTAACGCCCGTGGCTCCGTTAAAAGGCTCTGAGCGTTCACTGTAATTAAAACCAAGAAGCTCTAAACCGTTTGCAAATGCATCTTCCCATTCCTGCCGGCTGCTTTTATTTGCTTCGTATTCTGACATCAGCTCACCAGCTAAACGGCTCAATTCCTGATTAGACATGCTTTCTGCCAGATTACTGTAGAAATCCTGTGGTGCTGATTCGGCAGCCGTGGCTACCGGGTCGAAATCTATGACAGCTCCACCATCGTCTTCCATCTCAACTTCTATTTCACCAACTTCTTTTGGTTCCATGCTTCCCGGAAGTTCTAGTTCTATTTCTGCTTCTAGGTCTTCAGGATCAAGTTGTGCTGGGACATTTCTGTCCATCAGACTAATGGGTGGTTTGGCCATCTAATTTTACCTCTGATAAATCATAAAGTTCAAATATCTCTTCTTTGTCGGTATTGACGAAGACAGGTGTTTTATCCCCTACCCACGCGCCAACGACATTGTATTCCATAAACTCTTGTGCTTCTTCATACGTCATCTTATCACGTTTCACAAGTATTTCGCAACATTTGTGATAATCGTACACTAACAGGTCAGGTTGCCCGCACCTTCGGCCAACGCCTAAAACCGCTTGATCAAACCCATCTGCTTTTAACATTTGTTCTTCGTCACTCATTTTTATCTCCC
>Ga0208159_1000717_pt1 | contig 13023 bp, 4 predicted proteins | sample 9_EtaG_FD_184082 | JGI IMG/M metagenome (GOLD analysis project Ga0208159, IMG submission 184082) | Marine viral communities from the Subarctic Pacific Ocean - 9_ETSP_OMZ_AT15188 metaG (SPAdes) (version 2) | ecosystem: Environmental > Aquatic > Marine > Oceanic | place: Pacific Ocean | collected... | reverse complement strand
CTATTTTTAAAAGACCGGGGCTTCGGCCTCGGCCTTTTATTTTATTAATTTTATTATATATTATATTATGGCAAAAAAACAAGAAACAAAAAAAGAGGTGGAGGCACCTGTTGTTGAAACACCAGTTGTTGAAACACCAAAACCTAAAAAAGTAGAACCAAAAAAACCTAAATGGGAAATTAAAGATAGAGTTTATTATTTAACTAGAAAAAGAAAACCATTATCTTATATGGTTAGATCTGCTGGTATATATTTCTTTGATGAAGCATTAGGATATGAAAGAGAATTAAAATATTGTGAAAATCAAATAACACCTTTTGTAGACGAAATGAAAGGAGATCAAAGGCTATCACATATTATATTTAGAAATGGAGCGCTTCACGTTCCAAGAAACAAACAAACTTTACAAAAGTTATTATCACTATACCACCCTCAAAGAAACACGTTGTTTGAAGAGTGGAAGCCAGAAATGGATGCTGCTGATGATTTAGAAGTTTTAGAACTAGAATTAGAAGCACTAAACATAGCTCAAACTATAGATATTGATATGGCTGAAGCTATTATGCGTGTAGAGTATGGTTCTAAAGTATCTAACATGAGCTCTAAAGAACTTAAAAGAGATTTATTACTATATGCTAAAAATAATCCTGTTTTGTTCTTAGAATTAGCTTCTGATGATAATGTTCAACTTAGAAACTTTGGTATTAAAGCCACTGAATTAGGTATATTAAAATTATCGCAAGATAACAGAAACTTTTTATGGGCTTCTAACGATAGAAAATTAATGACAGTTCCATTTGAAGAGCATCCATATACAGCTTTGGCTCATTGGTTTAAAACCGATGAAGGTATGGAAATATACAAAAGTATTGAAAAAAGATTAAATTAATCTAACTGTAGATGCAGTCGCTCTACGGGGCGATTGCAAACTACAAATAATATTATATGGAAAATAAAAAATCAAAAGGATTAGGCGATACGGTTGCAAAGATTACAAAAGCAACTGGAATAAAAAAAGTTGTAGATACGGTTGCTAAGGCAACAGGTAAAGATTGTGGTTGCGGCAAAAGACAAAGCACTTTAAATAGATTGTTTCCTTATCATAACTAAAAAGAAATTATGTCAGTAAATATAAATAAAGTATATCAAAAAGTTTTAGCATTAGCTAACAAAGAGCAAAGAGGTTATATTACACCTCAAGAGTTTAATTTATTTGCTGATCACGCTCAACAAGATATTTTTGAACAATATTTTTATGATTTAGAACAAAGACAAAGAGGTATTGGAAGTGAATCAAGTTATGAAATTATTTCTAATATTGAAGAAAAAATAGCAGTTTTTGAGCAGTATAACTACGGTGTCACCGCGGTAGGCGCCTCTAACGAGTATTGGATTAGTAGCGAAATTAACAATATTTATAGACTAGGAGATGTTAGAGTTATTTATAACGATCCTTCTTCTCAAGATAATATTCTTGCCGTGCAAGCTAGTAAAACGCGTTTAAACGAGTTAAGTAAATATTTAAACTCACCTTTGACAGCACCTACAAAGAAAAATCCTATATACGTAAGATACTCTATATCAAACAGTCCAATAAGAATTAGAGTATATCCTTCCCCAATGGGAGGTAGTGTTAAAGTTGATTATATAAGAAAACCATCAACACCAAATTGGACATATGTGATAAGTTCCACTGGAAACGCTTTATTTGATCAAAACGCAACTACTAGTCACTTTGATTTACATTGGTCAGAAGAAACTAATTTAGTTGTTAAAATATTATTATTGGCAGGGGTTTCTATTAAAGAAGCTGGATTAGTTCAGGCGGCAGGACAAGAAGAAATGAAAGGCATACAACAAGAAAAACAATAACAAATGGGATTACTAGACGGGCAAACACATAAAGAATATTACCAAGGACATGATCACGGTAACTATCAATTTACTTCTTTAAAAAATATTATAAACCAATTTGAAGTTGCTTACGTTGGGGAAAATAAAATAATACAAAAAATAAATAGAGCAGATATAGCTTTTCATGCCCAAAGAGCTTTGCAAGAATTATCATTTGATACTCTTAAGTCTTGCAAGTCTTATCAAATTGATGTTCCACCATCTCTCAAAATGACTTTGCCACATGATTATGTTAATTACACAAAAGTTTCTTGTGTGGATTCAGCTGGTATAAAACATCCTTTATATTACACCCATGACACTAACAATCCTTTTCAAATAGCACAAGAAGATAACGGCGATTATTCTTTTCCATTAGAAAATGAAGAGGTAATAGATGGGGATTTTGGTAATGGAAACTTTGACGAGTGGTTTTGCCCAACTTTTGTTGAAACTGACGACAATGGAGAGGAAATAGCTAAAGCCGAAATGTCAAACGGTTTTTTACAATTTTCTCATGGAAATAGAACAGATGGATTTGGAGCGCAGTTTTGGGGATATACTTCCGTCGTATATCAAACATTAAACGTGAGCGACAAAACATTAGTAGATTTAGCAGCTAATGGATTAGCCGTTAACCACTCAGGTGGTGGTGTTGGTATTTTAAGAGTTGGATTAAGCACTAATCCACCGGATCAAAACAATATGAATTTTTTAAGTAGTAACACTGGATACACTAGAACCAATAACCATAGTGATTCAATATTTAATCTTTTGGATAGCAATGGTGAGCCTAGTTATTTAGAATGGAAGGTTGCTGCTGATGGCACTACAAGTACAACTAAACAAGCACAAGGTATAGACGTAAGTAATATAAACACTATATATATTATAGTTGTATCGCTTAATGAATTTTACAATGGTGCTAGTGGATCGCTAAAAGCTATCGAGGCAACTAATAGTGTAGACGATTTGTCAGTTGTAAATACGTTTGCATCTACTTCTCTTTCTAATCCAACTGGTAACGAAAAAAATTCTTCAACATGGAATAATTATAAATCAGGTAATCCAGTAGGTAATAATAGCGACGATTATCAAGACAATACTTATTGGCCTATAAATGGAAATAGATATGGATTAGATCCTCAGCGCGCTCAAGTAAATGGATATTTTTATATAGATTGTAGGTTAGGAAAAATACATTTTAGTTCTAATATTTCAGGAAAAACTGTGATATTAGATTATATAAGCGATAGTCTTGGTACTGATGAGGAAATGCAAGTTCATAAATTTGCTGAAGATGCAATGTATAAATACATAATACATGCGATAATGTCAACATCGTCGTATGGGCAACAAATAGTTCCTAGATTAACAAAAGAAAAGTTTGCAGCGATAAGAAAAGCAAAATTAAGATTATCAAATTTAAAACTAGAAGAATTAACTCAAATACTTAGAGGTAAATCTAAGCAAATAAAACACTAGTATATGCCGGAAATTAAAAATAATTTTCTACAAGGTAAAATGAATAAAGACCTTGACGAAAGATTATTACCAAATGGACAATATCGAGACGCTTTAAATGTAGAAGTCTCTACTTCTGAAGAATCCGGAGTAGGCACGGTGAGAAATGTACTAGGTAATCATCGTGTAGAAGATATTATAGATACAGATAAATTTCATTGTGTTGGTAGTATTGGTAATGAAAAAACAAATAATATATATTGGTTTATTTCGAGTTATGATACTGATGCTATTATAGAGTATGATGTTGTTAACGAAGTAAGTTATCCTGTTTTAGTTGATTTAAAAGGAGGTACTATTGACGCTGTTTTAAAATTTACTGGTAATATAATAACTGGTATAAACATAATTGATAATTTATTATTTTGGACTGACAATCAAAGTGAACCAAAAAAAATAAATATAGACGATTGCAAAGCTGGTACTCCAAACATGAGTACTCATACTCAGCTAAAATTTGAAAATGTAAGTTATCATGGCATTACGTTAGACAAAGTAGCTCCAGATGGAGACCAAGACACTGTAGATTTCTTGGTAAATTCTCCAGATTCAGGGGCTTATTTTTTTGTTTCACCTATATCATTCGTACATGCGGTTGCTAATCAAGATAGTAATGGTGATAAAGTAGATATTAACGGTAATGTTGTTACGGATGGTAATTTTAATTATAATATTGACACCGGTCAGGCTAACGGAGTTCAAGGAACTCCAGATGGATATGTTTTTAGAATTCGTCACTATAGACAGGGTGAATTTTTAGGATATAAAGAGGTTAGATATTTTGGTACTACAACAGAAGAAGCTATAACAGAAATAAACTATACCGGTGCTAATAGCGGAACTCATGGTAGACTTAATGCGGGTCCTACAGCGGGTGCAGGTGATCAAGAGTGGCAAGTTGGAGATATTTTATTTAATGATTTTAATAGCTCTAGTATTGATATTGAAGAGCAGCACATTACGGTTATAAGACCAAAACCTTTAAACGTGCTGTCTGTAAAAATAAATCACTCAGAAAGTATTGATAGTATTAGTAAAATTCCTAACTTATTTGAAACAAAATTTCCAAGATTTTCTTATAGATATAAATATAAAGATGGAGAGTACTCAGCGTTTGCACCTTTTACAACACCAGTATTTAATCCTAAATACCCAAAAGATATAAGTTTTTCTAGTAGCGCAAATGTATTTTACAACCAAGACAACGCTTATAATACAAAAGAACCATATAATAAAGCTATGGTTAATTCTATTCACTCTATAGATTTAAGTGGTTTTATAACAGCACAAACACCAGAAAATGTTATTGAAGTTGATATATTATATAAACAAGAGGAATCACCTATTATATATTCTATTGACACCATTAAGCATGTTGATTCAGATTGGCATCTACCAGCTTATACACAAGGAACTAACATAGGTTATAATGCAAATTCTTCTGGGGCAGGTTATTCAACAAAAGGTGGCTTAACTAAAGGTAGTTACACTGTAACAACAGAAAATATATATGCAGCATTACCAGAAAATCAATTATTAAGACCGTGGGACAATGTACCAGTAAAAGCATTAGCTCAAGAAATTACTGGCAGTAGAATTGTATATGGTAACTATGTTCAAAATTATGATTTAGCAAACAATATACAGGTAACAGTTAGTTATTCTGATCGTCAAAGTAATATTGGTAGTTTTGAATCACAAGGTTTACCGTCTGTTAAGTCTCAACGAAATTATCAAATAGGTGTTCTTTATTGCGATAAGTATGGTAGAGAAACGCCTGTTTTTACTTCTAAAAACGCGGCTGTAATAATTCCATGGGAAGATTCTGACGGAAGTAAAAACGCAAGTAAAAGTCTTCAACTAAACGCTAGTGTTGTTTCAAACTTTCCAGAGTGGGTTGATTCATTAAAGTTTTTTATAAAAGAACAATCAAATCCATACTATAATTTAACCATGGAAAAAGCTTGGGTTAAAAAAAGCACTTATGAATTAGATAATTCAGAAGGTCATCTTTGGATTTGCTTTCCATCATCCGATAGAAATAAAATATCAGAAGAAGACTATATAATTTTAAAGAAAAAAATAGGAGTTGGAGAAGAGCAAGTTAATACAGAAAATAAATTTAAAGTTATTGATATAAAAAACGAAGCACCCGATGCTCTTAAATATCAATTAGTAAATATGGGTACCGCTACAAATGACGCTGCCGGTGCTTTAACGATAAACCTTCTTGTTGATACCACTAATCGTATTGACAAAGAAGTAGATAGTATTATTGTAGATTACAACGCTTGGAAAAGTTATCAAACGTATAAAGCTTCTTTAGAAATGATACCTTCTCAAGACGGAGATCCTTTAGATGCTAGAAATTTATATATTTCTTGGAGAAGAATTGGTGCGGATAATTCTGCTTCTAAAAAATATAAAATTATTAGTGGTTCTAAAAATTCTGGAAATTACGTGTTAAAACTTTTAAATCCTATAACTCAAATAGATGCGGATATAGCACATATAAACTCAGATTCTTCAGACACTACTCAGGCTTTTTTACATCCTGATTTAACTTTTCAAATAGAAAAAAACGAGCTTAAAGAAACGGAAGATTTTTCCGGTAAGTTTTTTGTTAAAATATCTAAAAACTATATTACGGATTTAATACAACCTAGCTATAGTGCACAGCATTTAATATCTTCAAAAACATCAAGTTGGTACTGGCAAGACGATGTTGGTACGAACATAGATACCGACAGTGCAACTTACGGGCTTACTAATTATAATGGTTACGACGCTGCTCACACTGGAGCTGATAGTATTCAAAATAATGCCAACAATTTAGAAGGTGATGTAGAGCCAATAGGCGCAAGTGTTGCCGCCTCGGGTGAGTTATACGTTTCTGATTATTCCGATATTTGGAAAGGTATTAAAGCAAAACACGGTCCTACATTTTTTATAGATTCTATGCACATGGCAGCAGGTCAAAGTTCGGCTAGTTACTATGCTAAATACTCTTGTATTACTTGGGCTGGTTTAGGTGGTGATCCTAATGACCCTACTTATACGGCTACTTCTACCACAGAGTCGGCTTGGAGTTATCCACCACTAAAAACATGGTTATCAGACTTTGAAGATCTTTCAGATCAAATAACTCCTCAAAATGTTGCTCTTTCTCCTACTTCTATTTGGTTTTCAGATAATTTAATTTCTACATCTCCTTTTTTATTAGAAAATAGCGATTACTATGATGCAAAAGTTGACGGGTGGGTTGGCCCACTACAAAACGTAAGTAGATATAATCACGATTTAATTACCGAAATACCAACTCCAGACCATGTAAACGGTTTAGAAGGTTTAGTTACTACAACAGAAGTACATTCAGTTGGTCCTAGAAAATGGTTTAGCGGTATGACGGGTAGTGATGCTGGTGTAGGTGTAGATACTAATACTTATTCTAGCAGTGATGGTGAAGTTGATAGGCACTTTATGCACTTGTCATTTTTTGCACCTGGAAAAGATTTACATGATGGAAATTGGGCTGGGTTTGATCCAGCTGTTAACCAAAGCTTGTATGGCTTTAACTCTTGGTCTGCAAGGCTTCAGGGTATATGGGGTGGAGGGGTGTTTACAGGAAAAACTCAACAAGATAAATTTGGCACAGCGTTTGCCGAAGAAGATAAACATTTTCACTTGGCAATGGAAGGTAATTATAGTGCTTTTGGTGATTATTTACCACTAACACCAAGTCCAGGTATTGGATTTGGGTACAATATATTATATAAAGAGCTACATGAAAGACAATGGGATCCAACTTTTAATGAAAATGGAGATCCTGATAATAAAATTCGTAACTTTATAAATAATTTATTTCCAGGAGCGCAGTTTAGATTTAATAAAATGAACAGTGGGGCTGCGGCAACTACTGATACCACTATTTATACTATTAAAAAAGTTAGCATCAAAAAACTTTACAATCACACGTCTTGGAGAACACCATATAATAGGCATGTTCAAGGTGAGGGTTATGAACCAACAACTGAGCAAGATTTCGCTTACCAAAGTGTAGAAGAAGTTGCATTAAAATATTTAGATAAAGTTGATGCGGCTGGATTGTTTGCAGGTAGTGATTTTGAAGATGAAAATTTAGAACAAAAAATAGTTGATTTTGGCGCTGCACATAACAGAAGACTTTGTTATATAATTGAGCTTGATGAAAACCCGGTAAATAATATTAGTTCATTTGGAAATGTTTTAGGGCAAAGTAATGTTATGACAGCTGACGTTGTTAATGGCGATTTTTGTGATATTGAATTTATAGAACCGGTACAATCAATACTTTTATCTGATTTAAATAAATTTCCAGCAATATGGGAAATTGATCCTAAAAAACAAGATGTTGATTTAGATATATATTACGAGGCCAGCAATAGTATACCAGTAAAATTAAACAAAGAATCAAACGAATTATTTGCGCCTATTGGTTGTAAAGTAGAAATTTTAGACTCTGGCATTAGTAGTTCTTGTATATTAGAATCTTGGAACGACACAACTGTAACGTTGTCTCCAGGTTTTATAAAATCGGCCGACGGCACAACACAGGTAAATTATGATAACATGTCCTTTAAATTTACTAGAGAGGATGGTAGTTATACTATAGCAAGAAGTAGTTCTCAAAACTATGACGGCACTTTAGATGGAAATAAAACTGAATTTAATTTTGTACAAAGCATAGCAGAAGTAATAACATCAGGTTTGAGTTGGTATAATTGTTTTTCTTTTGGAAATGGCATTGAATCTAATAGAATTAAAGATGATTTTAACGAACCGTTTATTACTAATGGTGTTAAAGCTTCTACAACAACCCAACAGCCATATAAAGAAGAGCATAGACCGTTTGGTTTAATATATTCTGGTATATACAACTCTAATTCTAGTGTAAATGATTTAAATCAATTTATAGCAGCAGAAAAAATTACTAAAGATTTAAATCCAACTTTTGGTAGTATTCAAAAATTGTTTCAAAGAAGAATAAGTTTAATAGCATTTTGCGAGGATAGAGTTGTAAGCATAACATCTAACAAAGACACTATATTTAATGCCGATGGCAATCCACAATTAATAGCTAGTAATTTAGTACTGGGTGATGCAAATCCTTTTGTTGGGAACTACGGTATATCTAAAAACCCAGAATCATTTGCTTCGGAATCATACAGAGCTTATTTTACTGATAAACAAAGAGGCACTGTTCTTAGATTGTCTAAAGATGGTTTAACGCCAATATCTAAAACTGGTATGCAAGATTGGTTTAGAGATAACCTTCGAGAATACGGCACTTTATTAGGCACTTACGATAGTTATAAAGAAAATTATAACGTAACTTTAACCAACAATCCCGCTCTTACTGAAAACTTTATATCAGATTCTTATTTTTCATCAGGTGAAGAAGTTGAAGTGGTTACTCTTGGTAGTGCTAATCAACTTTTAAATTCACATGTTTTTAATGGAACAAACTTGCAATATCTTTATGAGCAATGCGATGTTCTTGATACCACTTGTCCAGATTCACAATTTACGTGGGCTGGTTTTGATGGGTTAGTCGCGCCTTCTAAAGTTTATACTAAAGCAACGCACCATGCTCAAATTGCCGCTGGAAGTTTGCAACCAGCAATTCCATATGACCCAGGAACTCCTACTGTAAATCCAACTCCATATCACTATGAAGTCCGAGGAAAAGAAGATCGAGTGTCGATAGTAGACGTGAAGGAATTTTCTTTTGAGCAAAAAATGATGAGAACTAGGCCTGAAATGCCAAATGGAGTTCCTTGTTGGATGGCTTCTAATTATTGCCGAGGAAATGGTACGATCTCGGCTCCAGAGTACCCACAATATGACAACATTCAATGTGGTGGTATTCATGATTTAGTAACTGGCGTTCTTTTATCGGGCACGAATGGGTTTGCCGCTATAAATATAGATGATAACGGAGATCATTTAAAAAATTCGATATTTGCATGTGCAGATAATGGAGATGGCAATAAAGGTTGGTATTGGCATCCTACCCACGTGCAAGGTCATGGTTGGCTTTGTAATGAGCTACCTACACAACCTAATTATACCTTTCCTACTGGAAACGCTCCTTTTAACTGCGCTGATGGGTATTCTGATATTAATTTTACCCCTTGGCTTACAAATTTTGACAGCGCAAGTGGAACTATGAATTCGGGACCCACACTAAGTTGGGACAATCCAGACACTAATTGTCCGCAAACTTTTCTAGATAACGCAGGCATAAGAGATCAAGCAATAAATGAGATGGGTTGGACACCACAAACTCCTACTACGACAGTGGGGACAACTGGTATTCAAGCCGGTTTTAATTGGCCTGGCGGGGTAGGCAATGTGACTTGTACGACTGGTAGTGGGCAAGGGATGAGTCTGGCAACGAATTCTTATGTTCAAAATCTTCCGCTAGGTACTGAGACCTTCATACAGGGTGGAACGCAAATTACAGATATTGATCCAGGCTTATCATACTGTGGTTTTGATAAATGGTATTATTCTACCAATAGAGTAGCTATATATAAATTTACTAGTACTGTAACAACTACACAGCATCAGATAGCGGATGGAGCTCCATACGTTTTTACTCCAGGTCTATATGGTGATGGTGAATGTGGTATTCCAGGTATACCAGAAACACTTGAAGTTGTAGCAGTTCCAAGCGTAAACATTCCAGCGTGGACGGAAATAGAGCACGCCTGGTTTAACGATGGTGTTGGTACAAATAATTGGGTAGTTGATTATGACGCGTATAATGGTACGGCGGGTTATCTTGCGGATAATCCAGGAGGTAATATAATGCTTAATCAAGCGTGGGAAACTAGTGTGCTTGGTGGTAATTATCCACCAGTACTAACAACAGGATTTGGGCAAAACATTGACCCATCTCAAGGAGCAAATGTACCTATTCAATACATGACGCCGGGAACACCGCCAGCAACTGGAGATGTATTTGGAAATGGAGCAGGCCCAAGTGGAGCTCTTCAATTCGATAGAGTATTGCAAGGTAACAACTCTTATGTTGGTAATTATATTGAAAACGATAGTACCTATGTGTATATTGAAAATAATGGTAATTATGTAACACCTAACGCAACTCTTAACCAAGCCAATGCTAGTGATCTTCAGTATGAACTTCCAAATGGTAGCGAGTGGGAAGATGGCGTATGGTATTTAATAGATATTGAATTTGATAATACCAAAGGCGCTGGTGTAAATGGTTTATTTGATGGCAGTTCTGGAAATGGAGTAGTGCTTGCTGTTGGGGTTGTTGATCACACGGCTGGATATACTACTGGGCAAGATATTAACCCTGGTGATAGCGTTGGCTTGTACCATGAAGAGCAATTAAATGGAGACATAGTGGGAAGTGTACAGTTAGTGCCAACTGTAAGAACTGAATACGGTACTGGCACTCCTGGTATTGGAGACAACAAAACGGTTTTAAGAGCTATATTTAAATACGAACAAGCGGGTTGGAATTATACAAATTATCCTCAGCGTTTCTCTATAAGAGTTAAAGACTGTACTCTTGGAATTGCTATAAATAGAATAATTGCTAAAAAACTAAGTAGTAATGATACTGGCTCAACTTGGGATAATTGGTTAACTGGTAGTGCTGGTTCTGGAATAGCTGATGATTGGGTAATTACAGATGCAAGTGGCGGTGCGCCCGTTAATGCTTTTGATAATATAAACATGTACTACAGTCATAATAAGTTATGTTGGGAAGTTGGTAGTGATGATATTAGTAGTTCTACTGATATATTTTCTTGGCATCAAGAGCTTGGAAATTCCTTGCAATATTCACCAGGTGGTTGGAATTTAAGTTTTGCATTATCACAAAATCCTATTACTTTAACTTACTCTGGGCAACTACGTGGATTCATTGCTATAGACGATGGAGTTGGTGGTTATCTTGGTATGTACTTTGCTTTAGACACGAATGCAGGTGGAAATCCTGAGGGTAATTATTTAATTAAGTTTAACTTTGATAGCAACGACGCTGGTTGGAGCATCGAGCGGTCAAACCCTGGTTTATACAATTTTACAACAAATCCTTGGGTCGCTTATCCTGGAGTAGTTGAAGTTGCTAGCGCAAGTAATATAGGGTCTTTATTTGCAAGTATTGATATTGTAGATAAAATTCTTTTTTATTGTGACACCGTTGGAGACCAACACTTTGGTATTAATCAATTAGTTCTTAATGACAACACTTTAACATACTTAGGTGGAACAGCAGGTTCTTGGAATTACAGTGGGTTTAACGAAACGTTACAAAATTATATTTATTGGGACTTTAATTTACAAAATTTACAATTTGACAATTGCCCACCGTTTGATATAGATTTTACACCTTTAGCATTTATAAATATAAATCAACAAATAAACCAAACACTAAATCAACACGAAAGCTTTACAATAAGTTTTACACATAATATTGATCCAAGTAGCACGGCTACGTTAGCAGTTTATTATTACAATGACGCTGGTTATGGGTTTAAAATACAAGGTATAAACAGTTCAACTCCAAGTTCTTTTTATCAAAATGTTACTATTGGAGGACTAGATACTCTTGGTAATCCAGCAGCCGGTAGCATATGGAGTGCTGTAAATGAAAACGATGCTTCGTTTGCTCCTAATTTAAAAAATTCTTTAGTTTTTGAAGTAGAAGGTGTTGATGGTGATTTTATAACAGGTTCTATAGATAATATAGAAATGAAAAGAAATTATATTGACAGTAACTATCAAGGTAAAACTATTACTTTTAGCGAAGACGTAAACGGTTGGACTAGTTTTAAAAGTTTTGTTCCAGAAAGTGGCGTTAGTATTTCTAAAAAATATTTCACTTTTAAAAATGCCGCTTTATATCAACACTATGTGCCTTTAAAACAGGAAAATGGAGTTTTTCTTCCAGGACAACAAGTTGCTAATTCATTTGTAAAATACACAGCTGAAGAAGCTGAAAACTATAATAGATTTTACGAATCATTTAACATGTCTACTATAAAAGCAGTTTTAAACCAAGAACCGTCTGTAGTTAAAAGATTTAATACATTAAATTACGAAGGTAGTCAAGCTTATACAAAGCAACCTGATGAAATTACAAACCCTTTAACTATTAATAATGCAATAGCTTATAATAACGATGTTCTTGGATGGCTTTGTTCTGAAATTAAAACAGACCTAGACAAGGGCACTGTAATTGAATTTATAGAAAAAGAAGGTAAATGGTTTAACTATATAAAAGGAGAAAGTTTAACTGCTAATACAGACACTAGCTTGTTTAGTGTTCAAGGCATTGGTAGAGTTGTAGAAATTACTAGTGTTGTTGATGAAAATGGTGACAATGGCGGCGGCAACGGTGGTGGTGGCGGTGGCGGCGGTGGTGGTGGCGGTGGTGGCTACGATAACGGCGGCGGTGGCGGCGGTGGTGATAATGGTAACGGAGATGATAACGGCAATGGAAATGGAGATAATGACGATATAGACTTGGAAGGATGTACAGATCCACTATATGTAGAATATAATGAATTTGCCACTATAGATGAT
>Ga0208159_1000716_pt1 | contig 13027 bp, 27 predicted proteins | sample 9_EtaG_FD_184082 | JGI IMG/M metagenome (GOLD analysis project Ga0208159, IMG submission 184082) | Marine viral communities from the Subarctic Pacific Ocean - 9_ETSP_OMZ_AT15188 metaG (SPAdes) (version 2) | ecosystem: Environmental > Aquatic > Marine > Oceanic | place: Pacific Ocean | collected... | reverse complement strand
GATATCTTTACATATCCTTTATCTTTAACTTGCCTAGACTCAAATGTATCTAGAGATAAAAGCAAGTCTCCTGTGAATGGGTCTTTAAGTATTCGCATATCTCAAATCAGTTATCATACCCTCATCAGATATTTTTGTTAATTTATTTTTTTTAATTTTATATTTACTATCAGTAGGTATTTCTCTAGTTTCTAAAACATCTTTAATATAATCCTTAAACATTTCAGCACCTTTAAAACCCTGTTCAGGGGGATATAATATATCTTCATTATTCATAAAAAATATACACATCTTTGCAACATCTTCAAACTTAACAGCAACACCATTAAATTTCATAATCCTATCGCCCTCTTTTTTTCTTCCTTTTATATATTCAAATCTATCTTCCATTAGTTTAATTTTTTTCTCCAGTCATTTATGTTTATAATATTAGCTTTTCCATTTTCCATTTCCTCTATTTTCATCACACTCAAACCTATATCGTAGACCATGTCAGGGTCATCCAATGCTATTTGACATAGTCCTAATGCTACAGCATAGCATGTTTGTTTTTGTTCAGTGTCTGCTTTGTAATTCCTATCTATACCACAGATAAACTTTTCATCACCAAAAGGTTTAACAGCTATTATAACACTGTTTTTATCTAAAGTTACTTTATTTAATTTTTTAGGCATTAACAAACTCCCTTGGATTATTTAATTCAGCATACCAATAGTATTTAGGATTTCTAGCTTTAGATTGCTGTTGGGGCAAGTACTCAATATTATCACCCCAACATTTATGTTTATATGGACAGTATGAGCAGACAGTAGACAAAACTTTATTACCTGTTTTCTTTTGATAGAAAGACTCTTCTTCTAATTCATAGCACCTTTCAAAAGGTGCATCTTCCATTAATGCTTTAACATTTGTATGAACTTTTTCTAATGCTTTCTTTCTATATTCAGAATCATCTTCGGGAGGTTCGCTAACTAGTATTTCACCTGTGGCTTTGTTAACAACAATCCAACCACCAAATGGTTTACCTGTGGCTTCCGAATATAGATACCCTTGGGATAGATATCCGAAGACATCGTCTTCAGCAATTTTGTGGAAGCCACCACCACTTTCCCCAAATTTTTTCTCAAAGGCAAAAGGTGACGCAGATTTAATATCATAAACCTTATCGTCTATAATAATATCATATGTGCCTTTCATATCAAAAAATTCAGTACTTAATTTAACGTCACCTTGAATTCCATTTATCTTTGCTTTTACTGTTCTTAGTAGCATAACAACAACAGCCTCTATTATATCTCCAAATAAATTTCTTAATTTAAAATTATAATTTTCATAAGACTGCACACTTTCTTTTCCTGAATACTTTTTATCCATTTGTAATTGACATAATGGTTTGCCAATGTTAGACATTCGTATTCTAAAACTTGATTCTCTTTTGTCCGTAAACTGTTTTCTTACAGCCTGTTCGCATTCCTGTTTAAACTTTTCTATAATATTTTTAGGTATAGCGACAGGCTCTCTTTGAGCCTGTGCTAAAAATGATTTTACTTCTTCTAAGAAAGTCAAGCAGACATTTCCTTCATTATTTCATCATCAAGGATATCCTCTGTAGTGACTTCACTCTTTTTTGCTTTTGCATGTTCTTCCTTAACATAATCGTTTTCTTGTTTCACATAATCCAAAAAGTCTTTTAGTATCGCTTTATCTGAATCAGAAAACTTTACATCTTTGTTTGAGTCTTTAATTTTTGCCACGAAGTAAGTGACACTACCTTTGGTATGTTTTTCTGTACCATTAAAATCTAATACAGTATTATACATTATCTTGTTTCTTTTAGATAGACTTTTTAATTGGTCACCTATCGGTAGGAAGTTAACACCTCTAACTCTGTAGAGTACAGGCTCGTCTGTGATTGTCACATCTTGGCCTTTTGATGTTTTACCTTTTGCAGAAACAACACCAAACACATTTCTATAACAAGTAACTTTATCTTGCTCTATTTTAGAAGCAGGGTCTAAGTCATCTCTTTGTGCTTTAGGCACACTTCCACATGCATCAGTACCATTTGTATCAGGCTTTGCGTCTGACCAACTTGTAAACATGACAGATTTATAATTGTTATCCTCATTCTCTTCATCATACTTATTGTATTGAAAAGTATTTAAGAAAGGTCTAAAAGAAACTTTCTCTGCAAAGACAAGACCATGTTGCTGACTATCTATTTTATATAGCCCTCGTTTTATAAGATTGCCTTCGCTATCTTCGGTATCGTAATTGATAGACAATCTAGATAGGGAAGAGCCACCTGACTCTATATCCTGACCTATCATCGCCATCAATTTATCGTTGGACATATTATCTATATCCGATATTAGTTCATTTGACATATAATGCCTCCTATTTGTTGGTTTATTATATCATATAACTGTGGATAAGTCAAGCCAATTTCTACCTTTTTTTATTTCAAAATCTAGTGGAACATTTAACTCACAATCGTATCTCTGTAATAAAGAATCTTTTACATTAGTAAACGCAGTCTTTATGATACTAATCACATGATGTATCTCATCAGGATGAGCATCTAATATCACAGAGTCATGCACAGTATTAATCAATAAACTTTTCATACTTCTTTTTTTCAGTAACTCCCAAACATTATAACATGCTATGGGAACAATATCAGCAGTGGCAAACCCTTGAACAGGATAGTTTTTAACCAGGGTAGAATGACTATAGTAGTATTCATTTTTAGTTCTACTCCAACCTCTTTTTATATCCGGAAAATAATATTCTCTACCGCTAGGTAGCTTTACTATTTTACTCTTAAAGGCTCTCTCTTGTAAATGCCTGTGCCAATCTGCAATCTGTTTATACTTCTTTAAAAATGTTTCATAGTATTCCCTTTCTTTTTTCTTGCCCATCATCCCACCATACAAAGGTTTAAATGTATGGGCTTTTGCGTTTTGTCTATCGCAACCTATGATGTCTGCAGTAATTTGATGAACATCAACACCATTCTGTATATCACTCATTGCTTGTTTATCTTGTGATAGAAAAGCTGCGACTCTAAATTCTAATTGTGCAAAATCAACTTCTATTATCTCACCATTCTCAAACCTAGATTGAATAGCTTTCTTGATAGGAAACTTATCACCTCTTGGCATATTTTGGAAGTTAGGTTTTGATGAAGATAATCTACCTGTCATAGTTACATGCTGATTAAAAGAGGGGTGCAATAGAAAATCATGATTTGTATTATCCCTGATACCTGTGATAAAAGTATTAAGATAAGTTTCTATAGCACCATATCTAACAATACTATCGACAAATTCTTTTAATGTTCCTTCTGCATACACACTTATTCTGCTCAATGTTTCTTTATCTGTTTTAAAACCACCTTGTGCGACATCTTGAACACTGTTCGCCTTCCAATTAAAACCTGCCCTAGCTTCAGTATCTGTATAAATAACCCCTTCTTTCTTACATTTTTGACAAATGTTTAACATCTTAGAAGGGTTTCCGTCTTTGTTTATTTTTCTTGTGTACCCAACACCTTTACAGGTGTTACATTGTGTCGCAATAGTTTTAAAGATAGGGTCTGTATATTTTTGAACTATACCTTGGAATTGTTTATCGGTCATCATTGGTCTTTTTTTAGGCTTGTTAGTTCTCTTATCGATACCTATGTTAAACATACTAGACCAAAGACTTTTATCTTGAACTTGTTTAGAATAAATAACTTTAGATAGGTCCTCTGTAGATGACAGATTAATCTTCGTATCACCCATAACTTGGAATATTATCTTATCAATTTTATTTTTTAACTTATAGTATTCTTTTGTTAGTTCTTTTTCTACTGCCTGTAAGTCTTCTGTATTAATATAATTACCATTACATTCCATGTTTATTAATACTTGTAGAAAATCATTCATTAAATCTCTAGTAGGTATTAAACCTTTATTTGCAGGTAAGTTATAAAATCTTACTTGTGTAAGATATAATTCTTTTGTAATTTTAACATCTTGTCTGCCATAAGATTCTAAATGTTCTAAAGGTATTTCATCAACACCATATCCGTCTTCCATGTAGGTAGCTAGGATATCTGATTTTAAACTAATGTTATGTCTTCTACAACATTCTTTTAGAGATAATGATTTATCTTTATTACCTCTCATGATAATATATTCTGCTAACATCGTATCATATAGTTTACCATTGTATGTAAAACCAAACTCGTACATCCAAGACATATCAAATTTTAGATTGTGTCCAATCACTAGTGTAGATTCATCTAATATTTTTTGAACCTTATCTTTATTTTCTTTTATTTTCTCTACATCACTAACATCCTTATGATAGAAAAAATAATACTCATCATTGATTCCTATGCTGACTAATCTATTCTCAGGATTGAAAGGTGACGGGTCACCCTCTTTACTTACTGTTGTTTCTATATCTAATGTTGTTATCACTTATTGTCCTTTCTATGTAAATGAAGTGAACTGTGACAATGTGGGAATCAACTGTACTTGAAACTCACTATGGTCACCTGTTAATTTATTTTTTGAAATTGTTACTTGTCTAACACAAGCTTGTGTAGGGTCTTCACCACCCTCGTCTAATTTTCCTATGCCTACAATTACATCTGCTTCAGCGGCCTTGCCTGTTTTAGAATTAGCCATGACATTAAAACTTAATCGCTCTCTACCATGTGCTTCTGCTGAAGCTTGAGATAAACCTATTACAAATACATCGTGTCTCTTAGCAATCTCTCTAGCCTGTCGGTATACTTCACCTAACTTCTCATGTGATGAATTATATTTACCTGTCACGTTGACTTTGTCTAATTGGTCTATAATTAAAATGTCTACATCGTGTTCTTTACAATATGCATTTAAGTCTTCCATATTCATATCAACACTATCATGAGTATAGATATATGATTCTATCTCTTTCCATTTATCTTTAGCTAATTGTCTGCTACCATTTAATATCTGCCTTTTGGTTAGATTACTACATGCATTTAACATTCTCATTTGTGTTCGGATAGCGGGTTCTTCGTTGCAAAATATATGAACATTCTTTTTTTGCCATGCGAATCCTCCCTCATTTGCTACCATGCTAACCCAAAAGGCAGTTTTGCCACTCTCAGGTCTAGCAAAGACAATCATAAAATTACCTTTACCAATACCTTCTGTAGCATTTTGTAGTGCATGTATATTAAACTTGTATTCTCTTTGTTGATTGACTGCTTCTATAATTTCATCAACATCTCTAGTGACAGAAGTATCATCAACTGTATCAAAGTATTCCTCATCAATAGTTTCTAAAAATCTTTGTATCTCTTTAAAACTGTGTTGACTAGGGTTGTTACCTATAGCTATACAAATCTTAGACATCTCATCAGCCTTTGATGATTTGTACATACTTTTGATAGCATTTTCTACAACACTATCATTCATATCTTGAATGTGTTGTATTCTGCTAATTAGATTTTTTATATTCTTTTGTGCTTGAAAACTTTGATTGGCAAAGTAAGTTTCAAAATAACTTATTCTTAAATCATCTATGCCTATAGATTCAATCCCAGGATTGTCTTCGTATATTTTACAGATGGCTTTGTAAATATCATTACCACCATTTGTAAAGAAAGAATCCGATACAATCTTTTTTACTCTATCAAATACTTTTCTTTTTAATATTATTTTTAAAACATATAGTTTTAAATTTCCGTCTTCCATGTTACCCTTTCTATCTTACACATGTAAGATTTAATACTTTAACTCCAATAACCTTGCTTCCATTTCACACTTCTTCACTTCTAATTTAGTTAGATTATCTGTATCACAATTTACTTTTGTGTTTTGTATTGGCTCTAACTCTTCTATAATAATTTTATCTGTAGGCTTTTCTCTGTCAATAGATAATGAACAAGAACTAATTAATAATAAAAAAAATAATATTCTCATATCTTATTGACCACACTGACTATAGGTTTATCTTCAAAAGTTTCTGAATCAAAATACTTTTCTCTATATACACCATTCTCTTTTAGTAATTGTTTAGCTGAAATTTCGATGACATCTTCAAAAGATATCTCAGGGTCATAGTCAATGATGTTAGAAAAATCAGAGCGATATCCTGTATCACTAAAAGGTAATTGATATTCTTTTTTTCTTTTACCTGTGACTATACTAACACCACTAGTTCTACATTTTTTATTGTCTTCAAAAGATATAGTGTCATCTTCTAAATCTTTCAATGATTTATTTTCATATGTTAAACTATACATGATAGTAGGCTTGTTGTATATATCATCATATCTTTCAAACCCTATATCAACCACTGTAGCTACTCCCATTATATCAACTAAGTATCTATCTTTCTCTTTATATAATCCCATGTTTCCCTTTCTATGTATACTTATTGTTTTTGTAGTATTCTTCGTACATTTTTTTTGTTGCTTTGTTGCAATTAAAAACTTTCATTTTGTAGTCTTCATAATTTATTTTACTAAGACTACAGCCAATAGATAATTTTCTATCAAAGTTAATTCCTCTACCACTAGCCATAACAATTCTACCATTGGTCTGTCTTTCAGAGGTGTTGACCGCACTATCCCAAGTCTTCCAAAACCTCTTATTTTTTTCAGAAGTAGAAAATCTACCTTTTGTATTATTGTGCATAAGGATTCGGTAAATTTACTACTACATAAAAAATAAATGACAACACTATAACAATAGAAAACATTAATGCTATAAAGTCTCGCATAATTTTTTACTCCATTCTTTTAATTCATCTATACTATAATACTTTAAATCTTTATCTATCATTTCTACATAAGTAGGAACATGATAAGACAATGTATCTTTTATCTTGAAACTTTTTTCTGTTGCGTCTTTGTCTAAACAAACAAAACATCTCTCTACAATACTAGCTATTGGTGATACATACTCTTCCTTGATACTTGTACCCATAATAGCAATCCCAGTTAGATTAGCTAGTGCTACTTTACAGGCTGAGACACAGTCCTCAACGACTACACCGATATATTTATTAGTTCCTGCCACGAAGGGTAAATGACATGAATTATATTTATACCATTTTGGAACTGTGTCATCAGCCAAGGCACGACCTATCGCACCTACAACTTCACCATTTTCCTCGATGAGAAAAACTACTCTGTCTTGCTTGACATCATACATTAGCCGAGCCTCAGTATCTTCTAATTGATACCGAGATATATAATCTCTAGCTTTATTGTTACCATAGACAGTCACAAATTCTTTTGGAATAGTAAATGGAGAGCGAGATAAACCACCAAAAACTCGCTTACTATCCATGAAGTTTTGTAAATCATCTACAGTTACACCATTATCAGCTATACCTTTAGCTTCACAACTAGAATGAAAACACTTCCATGTAATCTTTCCATTTTCATTTTTAGCTGATAATGTATTTCTATTTAGACAGAATAAACAATCACCTCTATAACTACTACCTTTATGGGTCACTAAGGTTTTAATCATATCTAGTTGATGTTGGTAATCCATTGTCAGTATACTATACACTTTTTTATAAACTTGTCAAGAAAAAAATTGTTGTTGACAAACTGATTAAAATATGTTAACATATGATTCCCTGTGGGCGGGTCAATACACATACTTAAAATTATCTGTAGAAGATTTTTCTTGCTCTTCATTAGCTAAACCTACATAAATTATTTTTCTATCATTGTCTTTGTCATACACAGATGATGTTAATCCTTCTAATAAATACTTTTCTTTTGCTTCTTGTTCTGATTCAGCATTGATAAAATACTTTTTAGTTTTTGTTTCTGTCACATAAACTACATAATTTTTCTTATCCATTATAATATCCTTTCTTTTCTAACTTGTTCAATTAGAGTATCTTCTATATCTCTTTTCATTGTTTCTAAGTATTCATCATCAATCAAATACTTATCGTCTTCAAAGTTAACTTCCTCTAACCAACTACCATGCCCTTCACAAACAGGACATTCTTCCCATTCATCATACCTAGGTTCAGGGCATACAGGTATTCTACCTTTCCCTTCACACTCAGGACATTCTACCGTTCTTTTTTCTGTCATATACACTTTCCTTTCATTGCTTTTTTTACTCTTTTCTTTTTAGCTAATCTTTTTTGTTTAGCAATACCTGTGATTTTTGATGTCATAGGTGTTCCATAAAAACCTTCATATAGTTTTACAGTCCTAGCTCCCATATTATTTTCCTTTCTTTATTTCGATAAGGGATAGTAAGGTTTCGATATACACACAAACTTGGATTCCTTTCTTTATTAAATTGTTAATAAAACTATCCCTTATCATTTGTACACCTTTACATATTTATTCGTATTTGTCAAGTAAAAAATGTACAAAACTGTCACACCTGCCTTGTTGAAAAAACACTAGTATTTTTGCCAATATACAGTATATTTATATATTGAATGGAGGTGAAATTATGAATGCTTTTGGTATTACTCAGAAATCTATCAGCTTTTTTCTTAATATGTTTTATAAGCATAATGTCGATGAAAGCAATATCAGAAAATTTGTTGAAGTCGAATTTAAACCCAATGACAGGCAGTGGGCTATCGAACAACTTAAAGCAAAAAAGCTTGAAAAAGTCGCATAACGGCTGATTTTTTCCTATTTTAAGATACATACAGAGGGTTTTAAAGACCCTCATGTGTCTTTCTATGGGGTTAAAAGTCGGTATAAAATACTTGCCCATGCTTTTTCATATCTACTAAATGTTCTAGACTAGCTTCTAGGAATTTAAGTTTCTCGTATTCTTCATCATTCCATTCCTCACCATTAATCCATTTCATCTTAGCTTCTTTTGCCTTCTCTTTTGCATATTCTATATATTCATCTATATAGTAGACTGCCATTACTCCCCTCCCAAACTACCTAATTTAACTTGAGCCTGTTTGTCAAATGCTTCAGCAACCTCTTTGTCTTTAAGATACTTTTCGTTATATTCTGCTTTTGCTTTTTGCATTTGAGCAACCTCATCCATTGTCATATTAGATATTTTATTATTTAAATATTGATTTTTTTCTGCCCAATTATCTAATCTTTCTAAGTATAATTTTTCTCTTATCCTTAGTTCTTTTACTTCTTCTCTTATCTCTCTTAGTTCTCTTTTTGCTTTTTTTAATTGTTCTTGTAGTTCACTTGCCGTTGCCATTATCTACTCCCTTTTAATTCATTTATTAATCTAGCTAATTCCTCTTGTTTGTTCATTAAAGTTTTTATTATGTCAGCTAACACTTGCTTTTGATTATACTCAAAATGTGGATGTGTCTTCATCCAATCATATTTTATAATACCTACTAAATACTTTTCTGTATCTCTTAAAGTATATTGTATTGTCTTTAATTTATCTATCATTGACCTTCCCTTTCTAATCTTTCTCTTGCTATTTTTTCTGCTTCTTCTTCTGCTTTAGCTACATCTTTATATTCTTTTAATGTTTCTGCTAATGCTTCTTCATACCATTGTTCTAATAGTCTTTCGTTATGTATACAACTCATATAGTATTCCTCACAAATTCTTCTAGTTCTTGAAATAATTCTTGACCTCTTTCTGTGTTCCTTGTTCCTTCAGGATTGTCAGGGTCAGGCTCTATGTAATCACCGAGATTACTTGGATGTGTATTTTCTATCATTATCCAAAATATTCTATCTGTTATATTGTAGGCTAGTTCATCAAGAATTTGTTTTCCTCTATCGGTTTTATTTGTCATTGTTTATCCTTTCTTTTTGTGGGTAGTTTTGACAGAATCTCACTGCTTGGCACTACCCGAGCCATATACATTTGTCAAAGAACCTTGCACATACTCCACTTGCAACAAGGATTAAGTGATGTCCCTCTTATCATTTAAGATAATGTGGATAGGGCTACACATACTTTGACAAAACTCTTAGGCTACCTTTTTACTCTTAGCTTTACCTAAACCTAAAAGCTTTGATAATCTATGCTCTATCTGTTTGATATTTTCCTTCATATATTCATTTAGGTTTCTATCTGATAGTAGAGTATCAAAATCTGTTTCGGTCAGATTCAGTAGTGAATTAATGTAGTTAATAGTTTCTTCAACTCTTTCATCATTACTATTAAATTCTACATATTGTTCAGGCTTGTGATTGCTTTCCTCTACCGTAGGTGGTGGAGAAATTTCAGCCTGTTCAATCTCAATACTAGGTTTATCTTTTACAGGTTTGTTAATAAACTTATTATGCATATCCTCAACTTTAGATATGATAAGTCTATTGCCTTTCTTGTCTTTTAGTTTATCCCCTGTTATTGTAATACGTTTGTGGAAAACTAATTGACCACCTCTAGATATTCTACTATTCATAGTATCGTATGCATTTCTAGTAATACCTAGTGTATCATCAAAGGGATAACTAGCTAAGATATATTTCCTAACTGCTTTTATCTCTTTGTCTTTGTCTTTGTTTTTAAACTTAGGGAATACATTGTTTGATATATAACCCATAAGATTAATTGTTGATGTAGAATTTTCTGCTTTTCTAATCTCAACAATATTTTTATCAATTAAAGAAATCAATTCTTTATCGACTGTATTTTCTTCAACTGATATTGTTTCTACTTTACTCATTATATGTCCTTTCATTTATATAATAAATTGTTAGCATAGTTTTTCTACTTTGTCAAGTAAAAAATTTTTTTTCTTACACAGTAAGATTTTAAAAATTACCTTCATTACTTACTGCCTTTAATTTAAATTTGCGACCATTCCATTTTTTTCTAGGTGCTCCCATTCTTGTTTTAATTGCTTCATGGTCAGAATATTTTCCATTTAAATATATTGATTCAATAATATATTCCCTCATCATTTCTTCCAACTTCATTTCTTCCTTATCGTATTTTTCTTTTATCATTGGTATTTTCCATACAAATATTTGACTTCCTATATGTAATCTATAAACAGGAAAACTATAATTTTTATCGTAGCTTTCCCATTCATAATAGCTATCAATATAAGTTTTATCCTCAATAGCTTTTTGGATTAAGTCATTGAATTTACTGTCTTTTTTTACCAATCGCATTTCCAATATAATATTATTAGTGTTGTATAAATTATTGGTATCATCATAAATCCACCAATGATTAAATATTCTTTTGTTTTTCTATCCATTTAGTTTTTTCCTTTCTGTTTCTGATAATAAATTATCTAATTCATTATCTTTTTTTAATGTTTGCAAATCTTCATACATTTGATTTAATGTATATTGCATTTCTTCTATTCGTTCTTTGTCTACACTTTTATTAAATTCCTCTACTTGTTTCAAAAAGATTCTTATAAAATGTGTAATGTGTAAATCTAATAAATCTATATACTCATCTTTACTTTTTGAATAGTGAGTAAAACCACTTTCTAATATATCGTATGGTGTTGCCCTACTCTCTACGATTGATTGTATTTTTAGTATGTCTTTAAGTTTCATTGTTAGTCCTTTCTGTTATTAATCAAGTACAAAACCTGAGTAATCTTTTTTCGCTTTACCTTTAGCAATTAATCCACATATAACATTATTACTATCTGTAAATCTTAAATCTGTTTCATCTGCATTAATTACTGTGTACCCCTGATAAGTTTCAGGTAAATATTTTCTGAATACCGCTGAAATATTACCTTTCATTTTTAAAACTTCAAAGGCTAATTCTTTATTGTCTTCATTTAAACTATACGTCAAATGATAATTACTAGGTAATTGACCATTGACATAAGCTTTCATACGTTTAAATATTTTTGTATAATCATAAAACTGTACATCTGGAAAGTCATCCATAATCCTTGTATTTTCCCATGATATATCAGATGTACCATTTAAACGAATACAAGGTATAAACCCTTTCTTCTCACAGTTTTTTATATGATTAGATATTTCTTTTCTTAACTGTATTAAAAAGCTTTCTCTATCTTGAATATACCACCTTGTTTTATTTATTCTGCCTTGTTGTACATTGTTAAATGCCCCATGCCCCGCAGTATATAAACAAGCTTTTTTACAACCCTCACTAGCCATAGGACAAACTTGAAATCCTGATTGTGTACTAGGGGCAAGATATAATATAGCCGTCTTATAGCCTTTCTTTTGTCCTTTAACTGTTTTAGCATTGTTATCAATATTTAATAACTTCTTAGCCTTTGTATATGGTAGATTTTTAATCATGTATAGACCCTTTCATATTTTTTATCATTTGTCAAGTCTTTTTTTATTATTTGACATTATTATTGGTAATAGCCCAATATAAACCAGTAATGGTATTACAATTATTAAATATATTATTTCAAACATCTAATTCGCTTTCCATTTCTAATATTGCTTTTTTAAATTTTGGTATAATGTCATAAATATATTCGTTAAAATTACCTTTGACATCATAATATTTAATTAGCCAATTTTCTTGATTTTCTGCCGTCATTTGAACTTTACTAGCTACTTTCTCATCTTTTTTAAATAATTCCACTATCTTGACATGGTAATCAAATAATCTTGTTGATTTGCTAGGCATTTTATACATTGATTTTATTCCTTTCTTAAAAGTTTTGTATAATAAATTTATTATTATCAACCTTAATTAATATTGTATCATCTACAATATCATCAATATTTTCATATTCTCGATTATAATCCTTGTTGAATTCCTCAAGATTATCATATTCTGAAAAATCACAACAAAGTTCTATTACATCAAGTTCATAAGGTTTATCTGCTTCTTCGTAGTATTCATCCAACCAATCATACAAAGAACCTAAACCCTCATATGAAAAATTATCTTTTCTATTCATTTTGGCAAATTCATCTCTAAATTCGCTTTTTGATACGTAGTTTACAATCATTTTTTATTCTCTTTCTTCTATACTTAGGTATAGAGTATAGCCCTAATTAAAGAGCTATACTATATATCTATTCTGTGAATTCTAGAAAATTATCTAAAGCTTCATCAGATATAATGATATTG
>Ga0208159_1000715_pt1 | contig 13040 bp, 13 predicted proteins | sample 9_EtaG_FD_184082 | JGI IMG/M metagenome (GOLD analysis project Ga0208159, IMG submission 184082) | Marine viral communities from the Subarctic Pacific Ocean - 9_ETSP_OMZ_AT15188 metaG (SPAdes) (version 2) | ecosystem: Environmental > Aquatic > Marine > Oceanic | place: Pacific Ocean | collected... | reverse complement strand
ACAGACTGGAAACGGACTATTAAGGTAACAGCAAAGGCAAATGGAGCTATAACCCAATACTGCCCAGTTTCTTTGTATTTGGATGCAAATGGCAACTACAAATGTATATCTGATGACATACCCAATTCAGCTACAGATACATCAAATGGAATATGGTGTGATTTTAGAAAATGGGGAATCGCTCAAGAAACTGTCGCTGATGGAGAGAATGTAGAGATAATAGTACAAGGTCGTACAAATGTAGTTAACTCTTTATCTGGGGCTAATAGAGAAGAATTTGTATTAAAAATATCATCTTCAGGTGGAGTGACTAGTGGTGCACATGGGAGTACAGCAGCATTTGCTCTTTCATCGCTTGGAATAGTAGAAAAAGAAGCAAGAACTTCTAATGGAACGCCAGGAACAATAATAATATTTTAAGGAGGTAATATGCCAGGATTAAGTAAAAAACAGAAGAATAAACTAAAAGAACATGGTAAGCACCATAGCAAGGGTCATATCAAGAGTATGTTAATTAATATGATGCGTGGGATGAGCTTTAAAGAGTCTCACAACATAGCAATGAAAAAGGAAGGTAAATAATGGCATATGGTAAAGTAAAAGTAAAGCTTAAAAAGAAAAAAATAAAGAAAAAGAAAAAAATAAAGGGTAATGGCGATAAAGATTTTAGTCAAATACCAACAACAAGAGTAGTAGATAGTGTTACAATAGAAAATCCAGTAGGTGGAAATTAAGGAGCTTTAATGGCTAACAAAGACTACGACAAGGTAATGATAGACAAGGGGGATGTAGTAATTCCACAGGGATACGAGCCTAAGCTTGAAGATAAGAAGCTCTTAAAGTATATGGAGCGTATGTTTCAAGAGGCAAAGCGTGCACGAGCACATAAAGTTCCACGATGGAGACGTAATGAGGAGCTTTATAATGGAGATTTCTTCAAACCTTTTAAGTTACCTAAGTATAAAACAAGAATAGTAGCAAACTCTATACACTCTATTGTAGAAACAGTGTACTCTATCCTTACAGACAGAGCACCTAAGGTAGATATTATGCCTAAGCGTGAAGACCAAGTAGATTCTGCTAAAAAAGCACAAGAAGCTGTAGAATCAGAAATGCGTAAAAACAAGGCATTAAGAGCAGTTAATGGAATGAAGCGAGATGGACTCATATATGGTGATGGTTTTATGAAATTAAGCTACTCTGATGGCACATTGAAGTATTCTACGCCTAGTGTATACACAGTCTTTGTAGACCCACTAGCAACAAGCATAGAAAACGCTAAATGCGTAACCTTTGCAACACCTACATATGTAAGAGACCTACATGATATGTATGAAAATGGTAAATTTGTTAAATCTGAAGGAAAATTAGACGAGTTTAAGTCTTTTGTGCAGATGAAATCAGACTCTAGTGGTATCGGACAAGCTACTACAGCATCTGGTGGAGCAGCAGGCACATCTTCTGAAACAGGTGTATCATCATCTGAGGTTAGAACAGATTTTATGCCACTGGGACCTACGACAGAATACGATGACAAGGAGATGTATGGGGGTCAGGTACTACTAAAAGAGGCATTTCACTACATTGGAGATACATTATACCTAACCACATGGGCAGGTAAGGTGCTACTACAGCACGTTGAGTCACCTACAGACTTTATTCCTCTAGTACATTTTAAGAATTATGCTGATGAGCATCACTTTTGGGGCAAAGGGGAACCAGAGATTGTTGAACCTCTAGCAGTAGGAACAGCTATACTGCTTTCCCAAAGCCTCGATAATGTAATATATCATGGTAATCCAGCATGGGTAATGAGTAAAACCCTAGCAAAAACACCAGGAAATAGACCTAGTGACAAACCAGGGCAAGTATTTTGGACCAATGGACCCCATGAGAACATACAAAGGCTACCAGCAGGTAATATTTCATCATCTAACCTACCTTTAGCTCAGTATATGATGCAGCTTACAGATACTATTAGTGGCGTACACGACATCACTCAAGGTCGTAACCCAAGTGGGGTAACTGCAGCAAAAGCCATATCAGCACTTCAAGAAGCATCACAGCAAATCATCCGAGCAAAAGAGCGAGAGGTAGGAACAGATGCGATTATAGATTTATTTAGACATTCACTAAGTATTCTAGTGAACAATTATGAACAAGCCATCGTTATAAGAAGAAATAACGAGTCAGGATACGAGTTTGAGACATTACAACCATATGAGCTAGATGAAGATATGGACTTTAAATATGTACCAGGCTCAAGTATGCCAGAATCAAGAGCACAGCGTATTGACCAAGCATTAGACTATGTACAGCTTGGACTACTCACACCAGAGCAGTTCTGGAGATGGCACGAGAAAGATATATCTAGGGATATCCTAGAAGAAATGATAGACCAAAAGAGAATGGCACAAGAAGCCCAACAGGCTGACATGAATATTCTTAATGAATCTACAGATGAAAATGAAATAATGGAGGCATTATTAAGAAAGCAAGCTCAAATGGGAGCAGTCCCTGGAGAGGAAAAGGAGCAGTAATGGCAGAGCCAAAAAAGAAAAAATCACTAGCAGAAAAAATAATATCAAAGTCCTCTAAGAGTCGTAGAACTAGAGGCAGCAGCTCAAAAGCAAGAAAATCCCTTAAAAGCTTTGCATCAAAAAACAGAGGTAAAATTCAAAGCCCAGTACACAGTAATGGATTTAAGCAAGACCAATTAATTGATATGCATGAAGGTGGAAAAAACTTTACTGGTAGTTTTTATGTAAGAGCACAAGCAGGAAACGCAGCAAGAGCAGCTGGTAAAAGCTATTTAAAATTTAACAATGTAGTGTATAAGCTAGGAACAAGATTGTTTAGAGGTAACCCAATTACAACATTTGCATCAGATGATAAATCTGGAAGAGTAAAATAAAAATTTGAAGACCAACACCAAACAAGCGAGAGCTGAAAGGAGCGTCTGAAATGCCAAGTCCATATAATGATGTGGAGTTAACAGATACCGAAAAGGGTGCTATTTATGAAAACCCAGGAATGACTGAGGACCAAAATCCTCAAGAAAAAGGGGTAGGACAAGATAGTGGATTCGGTGATGAACCCCATAGCGATGAATCTCCTGTAAAGGAAGCCACGCCTGCAAAGGCTGAGGTAGACGAGGGAGCAAGTGAAGAGCTAGGGAGCGATGAGTTCAATCTAGAAGACTATGAAGTCGAGATAGATGGTGAAACTTTTGATGGAGCTGAAATTCTTAAGTGGAGAGAAGACTCTGCTAATAAAGATAATTGGCAAGCGTCCAATACTCAAAAGTCTCAAGAAATCGCAAAATGGTCCAAACTAGCCAATAAACTAGGTTCAGATGATGAGTTCAGAGACTATGTAAAAGATTACTTTTACGAGGATGAAAAGGGCTTAAAAGAACTAGGTTTAAATGGCGAGCTAAAACCACTTGAACTAGAAGAAGTCGTTCAAGCTAAAGAGGAAGAAAAAGCAGAAGCTGAAAACTCAAAAATAAATGAGGTTGAATCTAGGCTAAACGACATGGAGCTAGAGAGAATGGTTGATGACTTAGAGTCAGAGCTTAACAGCATAGTTGATAACAATACACATATGTTCCAAGAAGAGAATGCAGAGGATGACTTTCTAAGTTTTATAGAACAGTCTCAAATGACAAATCTTGAGGATGCATTTAAATTGTGGAGTTATGATAAAATGCAAATAGAGATGGACCATCAAAAGAAAATAGATGGAAACAAACAACGCAATCAAGGGAAAGTAATACACAATTCAGATACTGTAGTTAAGGATGTATCAACACCTAAAAACTACAAGAATATGAAAGAAATAAATATGGCTGACCCTGATATTGCAAAATACTTTAACAAGTAAAGGAGCTAGAAAATGTCAGCAAGTTCAATGACGATTAACTGGGATGCTTTATCCTCGTTAACAAGAGACAAGTTCTTGCCTGTTCTAGTAGATAATATATTTAACTCTAACCCTATCGCAGTAAAGATGCTTAAAAATGCTGAAGTGCTCGATGGTGGTAGAAAGATTATTACTCCACTAGAATATGCTAAGAATACAGCACAAGGCTTCTACTCTGGTTATGACGTATTAGATACAACACCATCTGACCCTATCACTGCAGCAGTATGGGATTGGAAACAGGCGTATGCTAATATATCAATTTCTGGAGAAGAAGAACTTAAAAACTCAGGTGATAGTATGATTCTATCACTACTTAAATCAAAAATGGGAAATGCAGAGCGTTCACTTAAAGATTTGTATGGTACAAAGCTTTTCGGTTCAGGTACAGCATCTCCTGGAAGTAATGAAATCACAGCACTTTGTGGTCAAGGTGATGTATTTGGTGGTGCTGCTGATTATAGAACAGAGTCAGCTATAATAGATGCTACTTCAGCAGATGCATCAGCAAATCACGCCCCTGGCAACATTGATAACTGTATTATTGGTTACAATAGAAGCTTAGGTGGTGTTAACTCTGATTCAAACTCATGGTGGGAATCTAAGTTTGCATCATTTACAATGGGTGATTCAACTAATGATACAACAGCAGCCACTTTTGACCAATTAACAGATACATCAAATGGTGTAAGTAAGATTGCATCTAGAATGACTAGAATGTATGGTTCACTAACTATTGGTGCTGACCAACCAGACCTTATTGTTTGCTCACAGGTTTTATACGATGCGTATGAAACATCATTGCAAGCTAATAAGAGATTTGTTGGAACAGACGCTATGTTAGTAGATGCAGGTTTCTCAACTCTTAAGTTTAAAGGTGCAGATGTTGTTGCAGATTCACATTGCCCAGATGGCGTAATGTTATTCTTAAACACAAAGTATCTTGACTTTAAAGTTCACAGCAAGAGAAACTTCTCATTCCAAGACTTCCAAAAACCAATTAACCAAGACGCTAGGACAGCCAAAATCTTCTGGATGGGTCAGTTAGTATGTACTAACCCAAGAATGCAAGGAATGATTGTTGGTGGACCTAGTGGCTACTAGAAAGGGGGTTGAATAATGGCAACAATAAAATATAAATCGCCTTTTGCTCCCTATCCTTTTGTTGATAGTGCGACTGTTACAGCTACACCATCAACAACCAACAATACTATGTTTAATTTAGGTGACTTAGTTCAGCTAAAGGGCACAAATGAAGTGTATCGTTTAGTTACATTTGACAATACTGCAAGTGCTGATGTTGATTTTGCAGCAGACATATTGTGCTTTAAATATAATGGTTGGGAGTCAGGTGGCACATTTACAGTTAGACAAGATGTTTCTGACTGTGGAGAGGCTGCAGGCATATGTCCCCATGCAATAGACATTTCTGCATTATCAGGAGATGTTATTGGATGGATACAGGTAGGTGGAGAAGCTCATGTGACAAACCATGATGGTACTTGTCCTTTAGGGGCTCCACTTTCATCAGGTCAAGTAGACGCTGGGACATTTGATGTTTCGGCTGCAGGTGAGGCAATCATTGCTCATGTTGTTAATGACGAGGGTACAACTACTCCAGTCGTTGACTTGTGCTTACCAGGTGTAATGCCAGTTCCAGTAAATGGATAGAAAATAACTCTTACGAGTAACAAACTGGGGGCAGGGCAACTTGCCCCCATATTTGGAGATAAATGATACTAAGAAAAAAAACAGCAGCATGGACTAGGAAAGAAGGCAAGAACCCTGAAGGTGGCTTAAATGATAAGGGTAGAGAATCCTATGAAAAAGATAACCCTGGCTCTGATTTAAAACCACCAGTAAAGTCAGGAGACAATCCTAGAAGGGGTAGCTTTTTAGTAAGAATGGGAAATATGAAGGGTCCAGAAAGAGACTCTAAAGGAAGGGCTACAAGATTATTGAAAGCCTTACAAGCGTGGGGAGCATCATCTAAAGCAGCAGCAAAAAAAATAGGTAAAAATATTTTAATAAGATTAAAGAAGAAAAAGGCTAAGAAATGACAGGCAATGAAATGATAACAAGCTTACAGTTCAGGCTTGAAGATGACACTAGTAATACAAATTTTTCAGAATCACAAAAATTAGTAGCATTAAATGATGCACAGCGTCAAGCAGTATCAATGCTATCAAATGATGCACTTGTTCATTTACAGACATCAAGAAGTATGGGGGGTGCAACAGCAGATACAGACTTAGGAAGTTTATTATATTTTAGTTTACCTACAGGTGGGATATTAACAGGGGTAACCTGTGAAGCTGACGATGGAAGATTTACAAAAACTGGACATGGATTAGTAACTGGCGACACAGTCACACTAACAACTTTTGAAATTGTAGGAGGTAGCGTTGCTTTTTCTGCAGTTAACGATTTAACTTCACAAGTAACAAGAATAGATGATAATGTTTTTACAGTTGATGGTATAACAGCAGCAGATATTACATCAGATTTAGATACAGGTACAGTAGAGCAAATACAAAAGTCAATGACTAGAGTAGTAAGCGTATATGACGATACTAACGACAGATTTGTAGAACTAACAACAATAGCAGCTATTGGAGACCACACAGCGTATAATTACGGAACTAAGGGAGCATTATTTAACAACAGACTCTACGTTTCATCTTCAACAGCTACATCAGACTGTACTTTAGTATATATAACATCTCCATCAGACATAGTAGCTACAAATACTGAGATAACATATTTAAGTGACTCAGTACAACAGGTAATAGTAGAGCTAGCAGAATCACTACTCTGGAGACAAGATAATAGACAAAATAGAGCAAGTGCAGCATCAGCTAACGCAGTAGCAATGATACAAGTAATTAACGCTCAAGGAGTATAATGCCAAGAATTGAAGCAAATTTAGATGCAGGACTAAATACTCAAGATGACCCAAAAAGAATTGGATTTAATGGCTTTGTGCAGCTACAAAACATACGCCACGTTAATGGCAAGATAATAAAAAGATTTGGAACAGGTGCTCAGTCTAGTAATATATCAGGAAACGCTGATTCAAACCCTTCTTGTATTATTAATAACGCAGGAATATTTGTACACAGAAAGCTAACAGGCGTAAAAATAGTTGATGTAGATACAAATAATATATCCTTTACAGGTGGTGGCTCAACAAACACAATGACAATAGGTGGTACTATAAATACTGATAATGTTATAATCCCTGGAGGTTCAACAGACTTAAGGACAATATTTAAGGCAGGAGATACTATTGTAATAAGTACAGACGCAGATGTCGATACAGGAGATGGTGACACACTTGCTGACGATGGTGAAAGTAGCAACCGAAATAAAGCTTTAGTTATAAATGAAGTAACAGATGCTAATGTAATAACATTTGTAACTACAACAGTAGATGAAACAATAAAAGAAGATGGTGAATCAGCACAGCTTACTTTTGTTTTTGACAGAAATGACGATGGTGCAACACCTAATAACCTTCAGATAAATGACGCAAATTCATTTGATGGTAGAGCATTAATAATAACATACGCAGATGGAACAAACATGGAAATTGGTATGCTTAATGCAAATGACTATGGAGACTTAGATACTATTGCAACAATAGCAAATGCCTCAGATATGCACATTAGAATGAGAACATATACAGATGGTGTTAGATTTGCGTGTGGGTTAGACAACGCTCCATTATTATTTAAGTATATTAACAGACAACATTTTAATGGTATGCTAACTCACGACTACAATTCTGATGCACACACAATGTACCCTACATGGTTTATGGACACTGCAGTACCAGTAGAGCAAGCAAACACATACACTGTTGATTCAGTTTCATCTCCTACATATATAGATGGAAGTTTAAACTTTTCACAAGATACATATGATTATAGGTTTGTACCAATTTATGATGGCGTACAAGAAGCTTTGTTGGAAAATGCTGTTATTAAATCAAGCTCAGATGCATTTACATACAAGTCAAGAGAAAAAAGTGGAATATTAAGTTTAGAGCGTTCAGCGTTTAAATTAACAGGAAAAATAGACACCCAAAAATTTAACCCAAGAACCAGTGGATTAAATGTATACAGAAGTACAAATGGTGGAACATTCTATAAAATAAAAACAATTTACATGGGTGATAATGACCCAAACCAAGAGCAACTTGATTTATATGCAGGAAACGACATATTATGGTTTAAAGGCGATAACACTCCAAGCTCTGGAGATTTTGATGATTACCATTTAATTATTGATGGATTTAAATACGAGCCCCACCATGGAAGTAATCAAGTAATTAACTTTGATACAACAGGGTATCATTTAATAAATACGACTGGTGATGATGCTAGCACTATATCTCAAGAAGTTACAAATGATGCAAATATGAGCCCTACATATTATGGTTCAGAAAAAATAAGTAAGTTTAATCATAAATCTGAGCAAACCGATGTAATTTTTTCAGACAATGGTGAGTGTATAGGTGGCAGTCCTAATGGAGGATGGTATTTTGCAAATGACGACTTACTTGATGAAATAGACGATGAACATGATATGGACCCTAATACAGGTGGTTCATCAATTGCTTTAGTACAAAATGACACATCAACAGCAGGTCCTTTCACAACAGCTTTTAATACAACTAACTCTGGAGATGGTGGCTCTACAAATGAAACACATCTTAAATTTACTCATGATGGAAGTCCAAATGAAGACATGAGGAGATTTAGGCTTGGAGGGTCATCAGGCATTACAGCTGCAGAGCATATTGTAAGTGGATGGATACGAGCAGAGGGATTTAATAGAAGCGATGCAAGTTGGAGATTATTTTTACATGATTCAATTTTAGCTGATGATACAGATGGAACTGTCTCTGCGTTACAAGACATAGCACAAGGTAAAGGTGGAGAGAGAAATCAAAATATTGATAAATGGAGATGGTTTCAATATTCTGTAACACCTGAGTCTACCAACTTATATATGTATATGTATATGAATGTTATTGGAGATATTTATCAAACTGCAAAAGTTTATGTCAAGGGATTATCAGTAAGAAAAGCGATGCCAAATTACACACTTAGTGACAACTTAAGAGCGTTTGCAGGTAAAAGTATTGGAATGTCAACTCACGTTACAGAGCTATCTATACCAAATTCAACATTAAAAGGAAATTCAATACAAGAGCATGATGATAACAATGTTAAAAACTACCCTACTAATTTAACTGCAGACAGGTCGGAAATAGTCGATAACTTTGATAGCTTTATAAGATTCTCAGGGGATGTTCCAGACATTGGAAGTTTTGGTTCAACTTTAACTCCAGAAGAAGATACGTTTCTTTTTGGTACCTCTAACTATCAATTTTATTCTAATGGGACAGGAAATACAGCAGCAACCAACAGATATGTATTATTTGATTTTTATGACCCAGGGCTACCAGATGGAGCTAGACATCCTAATGAAGGAATTACATCGTTAGATGTTAAATTTAAATACGCTACAATGTTAAATGGTAGGCAGTTTGTGGCTAATGTAAAAATTACAGGAGATGAGGATACTGAAGAGTACCCTAACTTTGTTATGTACTCTAATCCAGGCTCACCAGATTCTATACCTACAAGTAACTTTATTAAGCTTGATGACCTCCAGGGTGGAGAGATAGTAGGAATAGAAACTCTAATGAGTGACATAGTTGTGTTTATGACTAAAGGTATATTTAGAATTAATGTACCTAGTGGAGACCCAACTAACTGGAGCTTAGTAGAGGCTCATCCAAACATAGGATGTATAAATGATAAGGGTATAACTAAAGCACCAAATGGAATATTTTTCTTATCAAATGAAGATGTTATATATTTAGACTCAGGATTTCAAGCAACGCCAATAACATATCCGATAAGAGATGATTACCAGTCTACAGTAGCAAGTAACTCAAGTATAATGAAGACACATTATGATGCAAAATATAATAAACTATATATAACTAAAAGCGTATCAACAAATACAGAATTTTACATATATGATATATTTAGACAGGTGTGGTATACAGAAAAACACGCAGGTGTAGAATATGATGAATTTTCTTTTGACGATAACAACAATACATTATTAATAGAAAGTGCAACAGATAGCAACGTAAGAAAAGCAGTAAACACATCAGAGTACAGAGATAAAGGGAGTGTTGCAATAGAAATGATAGCACAGACTGGTGAACAGGAGTTAACCTCTTATGACCAAAATGCCTACATAAGAAGAGTAAATACAAACACAAATGCAGATACTAGTGGAACACTATTAGATTTAGAGGTTATAGCTGGGTCAACAGAAAATAAAGCAAATTACTTAAATGGGGTTCAGTCAACTCGTACTAGTCAAAGAGGTAAAAGTGTACAGGTAAAAATATCAGACGATAGCTCGGCAGAAAATAAAATAAAAGAAATATCAAGACTTGAGGTAGAGTATGAGTAGTATAGGATATAAGTCGACAGACCCAGAGATAAATAAATTAATAGCACGACTACAGCAGATAATATCTGAGTTAGAGGCAAGAATAAAAAAATTAGAACAAGGAAATTAATATGACATGGGATAAATTAGTAGATAGATGTTTACTCTTTACAGACGCACCAGGTGGTTTGCTAAAGGAGCTTTTAAAAGAAGCAGAAATAGAAATATCAAACAAGTTAGAATTGTATGATGCATTGTATACTATTATAGTCCCAAACACAATATCTGGTCTGGGTATAGTTAGTAATGAAACATCATTAGATAAATACGATAGGAACTACGCAGTATTACCACAAGGATACATAAGAGATGTATCGGTAATGCATCAAGGTGCTAAATTAAGAAAAATATCAGAAGAAGAAATATACAGAAGCTCAAATACTAATAAAGTAGATGGAGGAACACCAACAGCTTACGCCATATCAGGAGACTTTATAATATTTAACAGAGCACCAAGCTCAGCAGATAGATTCTTACTACACTACAAAGCGTCCTTAACAGAAAGAACAAATGATAAGGTTTTAGGAGTTTTAGGGTATAACTCAGTTGCTACAAAAATAGACCTAGCAACAGAGCTAACTAGTGAGCTAGAAAATAAGAATATTTTATGGGAAAGTTTAGAAAGAACATTAACTGGATATAATTCAGCTGACTCAGTCCTTTCAAGTGTTCCAGGGGCACCTGATAAGGGATATATAAACAATGGTATAGTAAGTGGTAATCTTATACAATATAAGTCAAACTACACGCTAAATTCAGCACTTACAGGCTCAGTGTCAACTAATGGAACAAAAGCCCCTAATGGCTCAATGTGCGTAGTTAAAGACTACAGGAGTATTGCACCAGTTATACCTAATAGATTTCATACAAGCCTATGCGACTACGCAGTGGCACTAGCAAACGCAAAATCATCACCAGAACTATATAACAACTATTGGACAAAATGGACACTCAACATGGAAAATTATATGAACCAATCTTTGGATAGAGACCTTATACATAGCATTAAGGAGGAAATCTAATGCATTTAGCAAACAAAATAAATAAATGGGTACACAGTGGACCCTATGCCAATTACGCACAAATAGACCCAGTATCAGCAGCAGTTATAGCAGCAGGGGTAAGTGCAGGTTCTACAGCATTAAAAAGCATGAGTGCAAGAAAGAAGGCTGTAAAAGAATTAAAAGCAAGAAGAAAAGAGCAGCTTAAAGCATTAGACCAAGCCTCAGGAATTTCTGCAGAAGAGCAACAGGCAATGTCTAGAATGCGTAGAGGTGCTGAGCAAGGAACGATGGATGTTGCAAAGTTAAATCAACAAATGGCACAGCCTCTATACCAACAAGGTGAATCTCAAGAGGCACAGGCAATGCAAAAAATTACTCAGCAAGGATTAGAGGGCTCAATAATAGCACAGGATGTTTCTCGTAAAATTGGTTCAGATGTAAGAGCGTCCATAGCACAGCAAGCACGTCAAATAGCGATGGAAAATGAGCGTACTAAAGCTGATGCAGCAAGAAGACTATCGCAGGCACAAATGCAAAGAGGTCAACTGCTTAGAGAAATTGCAATAAAGCGTGGACAGGTAGAGGCAGATTATAAAGCAGGAAGAGCAGCCCAGCCAAGTGATTTAGATATATATGGTAATTATGCAATGGATTTTGGTCAAAGCTTAACAGGCTCAATGGCAGGAGGAGCGTTTCAACCTGGAGCCACGATAACACCTCAAGGAGGCACTAGTAGTGTGGCATCAACACCTTTGACAGGATTTGAAGGCTCAAGCTTAAAGGGAACCCCTGTTCAAAATACAAGTATATATGGTTTAGGTTAACAATGAAATGGAGAATTAGATGACATCTCAACAAAAAAAAGCAGCTAAATTTCTTGAGAGTAGATATGATTTAAGTAAATTTAAAGGTCAGCGTATTGATATAAGTGAATTTCCTGAGTATAGTAACACTCATGTGGGGTTAAATGTATTTATTGAAGTAGGCAGCTTAGGAAAAATAAAAAGCATGAAACAAATACCACCAGGTGAGCTTAGAGAGATGGAAGAACAAGAAGCTAAAAAAAGAGAAGCAAAAGAAGCAAAAGAAAGTCTAGATAAAATGGAAAAACAAGACCTAGAAACATCAATAAAAGCTAGAATAAGAAGACAAAGAGAAGAAAAAGAAATTGATGGTATTCCTTTTGATGAGCTTAAAAAAAGCCCTGAGATGCAAAGTGAAAAGTTTGCAAAAGCTAAACAAGAATTTCAAAATGCCTATGTTGATTTAATAACTTCAAAAAAAGATATGCAGAATGAGCGTGGTTTTATTAAAAGCGTTCCATATAATCCAAGCTTAAAAATATCTGAACAGATTAAATTTTTACCAGAATTCAACAAAGTTATAAATGCTCAAAAAAAATTAAAAAAAGTAACAAAAAAACTTTCAAGTCTAAGAGGTGATAGTGTATATGTAGACACATTAAATACAGTTAGGGAATTACTTGGGAATGATACAAATTTCTCAGCACAGCTTCCAAGTAAACCAAGTCAACCAAAAGAAGAACCAAAAGAAGAACCAAAAGAAGAA
>Ga0208159_1000714_pt1 | contig 13046 bp, 7 predicted proteins | sample 9_EtaG_FD_184082 | JGI IMG/M metagenome (GOLD analysis project Ga0208159, IMG submission 184082) | Marine viral communities from the Subarctic Pacific Ocean - 9_ETSP_OMZ_AT15188 metaG (SPAdes) (version 2) | ecosystem: Environmental > Aquatic > Marine > Oceanic | place: Pacific Ocean | collected... | reverse complement strand
ATCTAGCTGTAAACTAGCATTTTTAGTTACTGTTGAGTTGTCGTCTGTTTTTAAAGATAAATAAATTTCGTGAAGTTTTTCGTCTTCATAATAAAGCTGCGTTTTTTCTCTTAATTCATCGTTATCAATATTTGCATTAAAATCTTTTATCTTACGATTTTTTACATTTGTCATTGCTACATATAAATCTTCTTCTGAAACATTATTTAAATCAACTCTATTGTAAAATTTATACTTTTGATAATTTTCAAACTTTTCTTTTCCAAAATAATCTTGAATACGTGCGTTTTGCGACGTTTCTGCTGCTTTAAAACCTGATATTGGCCTTCCTGTAAATGGTGTAACACCTCTTATAGCTTTGCCATTTGGCATAGCTGCTAAAGGATCTTCATACAATATTTTACCTAATTCTTGATTAACTTCAGGATCGTACTTTGACACATTGTTAGCAATATTAATTATTGTCTTGCTAATACCTTCAACAGTTTTATTATTTGAAACATCAACAGGCTGTTTTGTTAGTTTACCTCCAAGCTTATTAATATATTCAGACACGCTGATGTTTGATTTTTCAGCTGCATTTTCAACGTCTGCTTCACTAAATACTATGTTATCATTATAAATATATGTTGGCATATTATTTTTGTATTGTGTCTACTTCAAGTATAGGTAATGTTGTGTCAGCTTGTGCAGCTTGTGTTGAGTCTATTTGAGCTTGCGTTTGTTCTTCTTTTTCTTCAGAACCTAACCCAAGGGCTTTTGCTATATCTGGATCATTTTTAAATCTAAATAAAAGCGCTTCAGGAGATCCAGCATCAAATCTCTCTTGACTGTCGCTAGGTATTAAAGTAGCACCCTTAGCATAATCGTTGTACATCCAACCTTGTTTAGACTCGCTCCAAGAAATTTCAGTCCCATCTATAAAAAACGACGTTTTATTTTTAAGACCTTTAATAGCTTCTTGTTTTTCTCTAGCATCCATGTAAAGAGAAGTATTATTAGCCCCTATTAATCCTAACTGTAATTGACCGCTCTTAGAAGGTAAAGGTTGTGTATTTCTGTATTTATCTTCAACAAGGCCATATAGCCAACTTTCTAAACCTGCTTTTAACGCTTTAGTGTTATTTGTGCCGTAAGCATCTGCTAACAAATTTTGTTTAATCATAAGTAACGCATCGTCGTCTGTAACTTCAGGATTTGCTGCTGCAATGTCCTTGTCAGAAAGACCTATAATTTCTTTTTGATTTGCAGTGACGTACGTCTGCCCGTCATATTTAAAGTCATAAGCTAAACTACGAACACTATTAAAACCTCCGTTTTTACTTTCACCAGCTTCTTCAAGAATAGCACTTATTTCAGCTTTAGCATCGGCTATATCAAGAGGCTTTTCACCTTCTGCAGGTGTTTTACCGTACTTATTAATTACATCAACAATATCTATAGTAGCATTAGATAAAAAAGGACTTTTTTCTTTATAACCATTTAACAAATCGTAAACACTAATATTTCTATTTAACTCATCGTTTTTAAAAAAAACTCCGTTATCTGTAAAAATAATATCTTCGTTTAAACTACCAGCAACAGAATTATTAACAATATCTAACGTCATGCTATGAGAAACACTACCGTTACCCGCAGACATATTGTTTAACAAATCTCCACTCTCTGCCTTGTCTCTTATTTCTTCCCACTTAATTAAACCTGCTTTATTTTTTTCTAATATTGTTTTTATACTATTAACAGACCTCAAAGCATCTTTGTATTTTTTACTACCAGGAAAAGCTTTTTTCATAGTTTCATATGCAGCTGCATATTCATTTTTTTTAGTTGTAATAAAGCTTAGGTTAGCTTCACCATACTGACCTTCAAAAACTTCTGATGGTACAGCTTTAAACATTTTTCTACCTTGTCCTAATACTTCTTGAGCTACAGCATTTTTTGCCGCCATAAACTTACCAATACTGGCTATAGCTTTCATTATACCGCTATAGTCAAATGGCTTTGGCCCCATTTGCGCTGCTGCTCTTATTAAATTTTGATCTGCTCCCATGTTTTATTTTTTTTAACTGCCTTGATTTTGTCCAAAAAATCCTACACCTTCTCCCATGTTACCCATACCCGCGCCTACAAATGCACTTGTAACACCACTAATAATATTACCCCACATAGCTTTGTTAGCTGCTATAGCGTCTTGAGCGTTACCAACCATTTGCATTGACATGCCTAGTTCAGTTGCTTTTCTATCAAACTCCATACCTTGTACCATAGCTGCTCCTCTTTGTTGTTGTAATCTACCTTCTGCTTGTTGTGTTTGTATTCTAGAAGCTCCTTGCGCAGATAGTCTTCTGTTTTCAGCTTCTTGTTGCCCTATATTAGCAGATGCTCTTTGAGCTGCTATAGCGCCTTGATTTGCTAAAGCCTGTATATTACCAGCATTAAAACCACCACCAGACTGTAGGGTATTAAGTATATTAGCTTGGCTTTGCTGTGTTTGTTGTGCTTGAAATTGAGCAGCTTGTTGATTTACGGTTAAATCTTCAAAAGTATTTTCTAAATTTCCAAATACATTTTCAGCAAAAGGATTTTTAAAAGTAAAATCCTGATACTCTCTCATTTGCTGCTTATATTCTTTTTCAGCTTCTCTTAGTCTTCTTATGTTGCCTTTACCGGCAAATAAATTTTGAAAAAATGACATATTTTATTGTTTATTTATTTATAATTACACTTTTTACGTGTTATTTACTAGTTTGATTTATTTCTGAGCTAACAGCAAATAATTCTATTTTTTTGTTTGAGTTGTTAACAAAATTTAACTCTGCATAATAACCTTTTAAAGCACTAGAATTTACTTGATTATTTTTAGAAAACATAATAAACGTAGTTTGATCTAAAACAAAACCTAAATCATCAGGTGTGTCAAAACCAGCAATATCTATTTCTAAAACAGGCTTACGCAATGGAGAACTAATACTAACAATAGTTCCTAATAAAACAAAATCATTATTATTTACAGAAGCTGTATCATAATTACCAACGTTCGTAGTGTTAACATACCACACGTTATCACCTACTTGCACTGATGAATTTAAATCTTCATTAAATGTTAATTTTGCTTTCATATTATCCTACAGTTAAAATGTTATCTAGTTCTAAAGTTATTGTTAAATTATCTTTACCAAATTTTTGCACTACAATATCAGCTGTTATCGTAGCGTTTCTACTACTACCTTTAAAAGTAACAGTTTGTCCGTTCTCTATAGTTTGTGCTGAACTCGCCGTAATATTTACGCCAGAGCTAACAGCGTCTACATGTGGCGTGCCAGTAACACCTATGCCAGACATTATAACAGTGTCAGCTGCTTTTATACCATCTGTACTAGTAATAGGTATTGTTGTACTATTACTAACAGCTGCATCTGTAGTTGTAACAACGTCTGCTAAAGTAACAGCTAAATTGCTAACTGTAAATTTAGTAGAATTAAAAGCGTCAGCATGTGAACCAAAACCTTTAAAAGTTAATGTAGTTCCAAGACCCCAAGTAGAAGAGTTGCTTATCATTATAGTACCAGCTTTGCTATTTTCAACAACTTGACCTAGAGAATCTATAGCTTTTGGTATTACATAAACATGATTATTAGCTGTAGATTTATTCTCGTTTTTAAAACCAGGTATTATTCTTTTTATAATGCTATTACTAGCTATACCACTACCACTAACAGCCATACCAACTGATAAACCAGAAATATCAGTTAATTGTATACTTGTTCCAGAGCTATCATTGTTAGTGGTTTTTGTTGTTGTAAAGAAAAAATCGTTTAACACAGGTTGTCTAGCTATTACAAACTGACTACTACCAAGAGCAACTGCCCAAGATGCTGTTATTTTTTTATTAAATGTTGAGTTACTTTTACTAGTGCTAAAACCTGTGGCAGTATAATTGCTAGCAGGTGGGTTAGCAGTATAAGTACCTGAACTTGCTCCAGAAGCTACGGCAAAAGTAACTGTTGTGTCAACAAACTGTGATATTTCTGCTGCAACAAAAACATCATTTTTAGACATAGTATTGTTTAAAAAACTTTTAAAACCGTTTTCAGCTTGCAAAATAATTCTATATTTATCGTCCGATGAAGAAGTAGGAAACTCTAAAATACCGTTGTAAACACCAGTATCATCTATCTTTTGATTAAATAATTTTGTAGCTGTTGTAGAAAAACTTGGAGCAGGTCTTACAGTGTCTGAGTCTTTAGTTACAATTGTTTTTTCAGGAAAGTTATAAAACTGTCCGGCATTATTAATCACAATTAAACTAAAAACAGCTCCAGGATCTCCAATTACAGAATATTCTCTTGAAGTTACAGCGTTGCCTATAGGCGTAGAGTCAATGTTAAATGAATTTATTACTAATCGTCTCATATATTACTTGTTTGATATTCTAAATATAGTTCTATTCTTATTGTTTTTGCATCTGGATCAACAGGAACTGTAAACTTAATTGGTACATTTACTAACACATGGTTATCATTTGAAAGTGGCACATCAGTATCAACAAAACTAACGTTTGCGCTTATAGGACTAAATGACGAGCCTATATAACCAGGACCAGGAATACTTGTTAAAGGACTTGCTTCGTTTCTAATAGTTGATTGCACAACACCTAAATCTTCTACAGCACCTCCAGCATCATCAGAAATATCTATGTGTTGCAACACCGCGCCAGCGCTATCAAAAACTCTTGATCTTTCGCCATCAGGACCAGGTGGTGCAATATGTCTTGCTTTAAAGTCAGAAGCTTGTATTGGAACAGGCGGATATGGCGCTGGTAAACTTATGTCTATACCAGGTCTTATTTTAAACTGTACAGTTTCGTTTACAGTCTCACCTTGCCTATAAACATTACCTCCAAATATTTGCTCTCTAATTACATTAGGATTTAGATTACTTCCATTTGGCTCATTTGGATCATCAAACATATTAGTAGAACCAGTTAAACCTCTTTTTAAAACAGTTTGGTTACTATTGTTTGTAACAAACCAATGAGATAATTTTGGCAGCATAAAAACTTCTACAAAAATATCCATTGTTGGTGGTATGTCTAAAAACTCTACAAGAGAAGGCTTACCAATACCTTGAAAAGAAAAACTTTTTATATCTAAATCTTTTTTATCATTTATAAGTTTACCTTTTATATTATTAAACCACTTGTTTTCTTTGTTTATAAATTCAGGTATAAAACCTTGTTCTTGATCTGTTCTAATATTTTCTAAACTCCAACCTTCTTTTGAAGCAAGATTATAATAATTTTCGTCGTTTAAATTGTTTACTACAGCTGATTGAGTTCCTTCATAAACTACAGTTTTAAAAGACTTTACAGCGTCAGGAGCATCGTTTAATATTGTTGATATTTTGCTTTCATATTGCGTGCCGTAAAAGTTATTGTAAGTTACTTCAGTGTTAAAATCACTAATAACATCGTCGTGGTGCTTATATAAATGACCATTTTTAAAAGTGTAATAAGAATTAGTTAAACTGACGCCTTGATCTGCTACAAAAGACTTAAAGCTTGACCAACCTCTTACTTTTTCATCATAACTAACTGTATTATTTTTTAAAGTTAAATTATACTCGCTTTTCTTTTGATCGTAACTACCAATTAATTTATCTTGATTTTTTAAATTGTCTTTAAAAAACTTTGACATACCATAATCTGAAACAGGTGTTATACCATCTCTTGATAATCTTAAAACTTTACCTCTGCTTTTATCAGTAAAGTAAGCTCTATAACTTTCTTTTGCAAAAGACTCAGGGTTATTTGATATACCGTAATCACCTATAAAAGGTATTGTTTGGCCTAAAACATTTTCAGTAGCTATTAGCTGAGGATTACCATCAGCGTTAAACAAAGCGTCTTTATTAGCTAAAACTTTTACAACTTTATCTTCACAAAAAGTAATTATATCTGTGTTTCTACTAAACAACTTTTGTATACTACCATAAGTAGGGTTTATGTCTTTAGTTATACCTTCTGCTTGTATAAATTGATTTAAATTATTTACACCGCTAGTAGAGTTGTATATACCAGAGTGTATCAAACCACTTTTTCTATGTTCTTCTTCATAAACAAAATCAACAGTAGAAGAGGCAATAGCACCTTTATCTATTCTTACTTGATTAAAATCGTCTCTTAATCTGTCTGACTCAACACCGTTACCAAAAGAATAACAATTAAACCACTCAAGTTCTTGGGTAGTTCCATGTAAAGAAATATCATAACACTCACTAGCTTCGTAATAAATATCTAAATCTATATTTTCTTTAGGTTCTGTTTCCCATATAGCAGGATTATTACTTGTTAATTGATCGTCTTCTCTTTCTGACCTTTCTAAAAACTGTATTCCTGAAGGATTATTGTTCCAAGCTCCGTAATCTTGATCTATAAATTCATGAGTGTTACTTGTTGTAGCGTCTGTAAATTCAGAGTTTTCAATAGGATCAGCTTGAGCATAATTAGGTGTGCCGTCAGAATTTAAATCAGGTGTATCACTATATAATTTAAAAGGTATTTTATAAGTTATTCTTCTATTAATAGCTTCTGAAAAAGCATCCCAATCAGCTTCTAAGTTTTGAAAAGGAGCTTGACTTTCAATTACTGATGTTGTAAATGAACCAGGGTTAGCAGTGTAAATAGCTAAAAAAGCTTGATATAAATCATACACGTCTTTAAAAGGTTTGTAATTATATCTTTTTTCTTTTATAACTTCTCCACTTATTATGTACTTAGAATTTAAATTATCACCTACAAATCTAAATATTTTGTTTTTAGTTAAGTTTCTAACTATATCTGCTTGGTCAACATGTTCAGAATTTATAACAGAACCTACTGCAAAAAGTTTTGCTTCTTGCAAAGACTTTGTGTTTAAATCTAATGTTAATGGATTATATGAAGAGCTTGTTTGTTCTGGAAATATTAAAGAATTACTTCTAAACTTATATTCTGCGTCAGGTAGTATTTGAGAAAAAGAAAGCTCCATAAACCACTGGTCATCACTATCTTTATATATACCTTTACCAAAACCCGGAGCTGCAACTTGACTACTGTTGTATAAATCGTTATCAGCTGGGTGTATATCTGCGTAGTAAGCTTGATCTATAAACCACTCGCTACCAATATTACCAACGTTAAATTGTAAAAAATCAGAGCTCCAGTTTGCTCTTTCGTCAGAGTCCCACCTCCACGTAGAATAATCACTCGAAGATTGAACGTCAAACGGATCGCTTGTATAGTCAGCTCCTCTATCTGCAATATAAAAAGCATCAACATAAGCTACAGCTGAATACTCTTGACCAGTGTACGCGCCTTTTAAAACGTATTGTTCAGTAGATGCATCGTTTAAAATTTTAACAAAAAACTTACCATCAAACTCTGGTTGCTCTCTTCTTTCGTCTTGATAAACTCTTAGCGTTAGATTATCATTTAAATCTGATGCTAAAAAAGTTGTAGTATTATAAAAATCTTTATATATCCACGAATCAATTTCTTTTATTTTAGTTCTTAGTTTTATATTATAATGAGGAGAAACAAACTCTACGCTTGCTACTTCATAAAACCCAGAAGTTACATTTTCTGAAGTATCTTTAAATTTTACACTTAAAGTATTTGTTATATTGTCAATACTTGGCCCACCATCAGCTTTAAAAGTAGACTCGTCAATTTGAAAATCTAAAGATCCTACTTGTGGCGTGTCACCAGAAAAAAGATTTTCAATATCACCAGTACCATTAGACTCTGCTATAAATATATTATTAGCCTTTACTTCTATAGGCGCTTCATTTTCTATAGCTATTATTTTATATTTTAAATTATCTTGTACTTGAGTATTAGCGTCTAGTTGTTTTTTGAGTATTAAAAAAGTTTCTTCATCAACTTTATTTCTTTCAGACGATGGAAAAGATAACCATAAGTTACCGTCTTTAGCTTTATACACTCTATCCATAGCTAAATTGTAATACTCATTTGAAGTTTCTTTTACGTAAACTTTATAAGAAGAAGCCCAGTCAGGAGCTGGTGTTGCAGCTTTAAACTGAATAGCATTTGAAGATAAAGCTTGACCTTTAGGTATTTTAAAAGAACTTCTTGAGCTACTAAAAACAGGCGTTTGTCTACCGTACTCATCTAAATAAACAATACCTACTTGATAATTTCTTACTGATTTTAAAGATTTTTGCGGTATACTCTCGCTAAGTGTAACTCCAGATCTTGGCACGTACGTAGCATCTACTATAGGCTTTTCGTTTAAATCATAATTTTGAATATAATTACCGTAAACAATTCTATTACCAGTTACTTCTTGCGCCAAAGCTTTTCTAGGCACATTATCATATGGCCTTAGCAATTGATTTGCAGGTAAAACAGAATATATAGTATCTGAAACAACTCTATATTTATTTGCCTCCCAATTGTTTTGTAATATTGTTGTTGTTGGATCAACCTGTAAAGGTACGTCTTTTAAATCTTTAAATTTTACTTTATCTACTATGTAAACGTTTGGAGAATTAGACTCTTTGTATAACAAGTCTATTTGAACAACATCTTCTAAAATATCTGCTGTTATAAAATCACGTAAAACTAAAGTTTTAAGTTGGTTTTCCATACCAAGATTATAAGCTTTTTTAGTTTCATAATCAAAGTTAGCAGGAAAAAATGCAACATCAGAAAAAGGCGCAAATGTAGAATATTCTCCGTCTTGATATTTATATCTATAACTAAATCTTGCAAATTGTTTTTCAAAAAATTCTGTAGTGTCTGCTTTTTTATGCGCAAACCATTGACTTGAAAAATAATTTTGAACTGTTTCAGAAAAAGCTTGTTTTACTTCTAATATTTTAAATCCATATGTATTAGCTGGATAATTTGAAGGTCCTGTATAACCAGGAACCGCATCAATACTAAGACCATCAAGTCTTGAAACTACTTTTACTTTTATATCGTAAATTTCAGGCAAATCAGTTGCTGAAGTTTGGCCTGGCACGCTGTTTAATATAAACAACTCATCACCAATGTCAAAGTTAGTGTCGCCAAAAAAATTAGTAATACCAAACGAAGAGCCGTAGTTAGCACTGTAAGTGTCTGGAACAATAACCGTGTCTCCAACTTGAGCAAGACCTCCACCGTATACACTAGGTATTGACATAAAGTCAGCAACTATATCTGCTGTTACTATAGTATCAACAGTTACATCTAAAGTTAATTTTGTTTTTGGGGATTTTTTTATAACAGTAATGTGCTCTTCTCTAATATCTATATCAGAAGCAAGGTCAATATCTCTTTCAGGAACTATTAGCTTAGTATGAGTATTAATATCCTGTGTGCCTTGTATGCAGCGATCAATGTTTATTTTTTTAGGTTCATTTTGATTATCTGTAAAAAATAATAAATTATCAATTACATTTATACCTGTTATAATTTTATTACGATCAAATTTTAAAACACTATTGTCTAAGTCTACAAGTACAGGTTCAATAGTATTTGTTGAAGACATATATCTTAATATCTTACTTCCTTGTTGCGTAGTAGTTATAGTAACATCGTCTATTTGAGCTCTAACATCTTTATCAAAATAAATTCTAAATTGTATTGTGTCAGTTTTTTCAGCTACAAAAGTATCTGTTACAGTTACAAAGTTACCGCTTTTTTCAGTTGAAGATGCTAACGAGGTATTTCCGCTACCATAATCAAAATAGAAATTAGTTCCTCCGTTGTTAACAGTATGAGATATATATTTTCTTCTATAAGATACTGTATATTCAACTCCTTCAACAATATCTACTAACTGTCTAAGAGAAGCGTTAGTACCGTTGTTAGCTCCTCTTGTAACTACACCATTAACAATTGTAATACCATGATCTGTTTGAGGATTTGTTACGTTCTGCTGGTAAGTTAAACCAGTACCATCAGCTATAATAAACCACTTGTCATTTTCCACCCAGTTAGTAGAATAAGGATTTAATTCCCACTCTTCTTGCGTGTAATTAACAAAAGCATCAGGATCTTCAAAAGTAGAATTTTCTAAACCTGCGCCAGCAACAGAGTTACCAGTAACCAACCAGTAAAGACTGTTGTTTTTTTCATCTGCATATTTTCCTACACAAACAGAGTTGTCTAATACAAAACCATCAGAGAGTTTAGTATTACTTAGTATGTTTTCTAAAGCACCAACGTCAGACTCTTCAGATGTAGATACTTGAATATTTTCTGCATGTCTATATTCACCTTTAGGTAATAATCTTTCGTCCAGGTCTTTATTCATTTTACCTGCCGAAAAATTTTGCTTAATCTCTGGCATGTATTAGTGTTTTATTTGTTTAGACTTACCTCTAAGTATTTGAGTTAATTCTTCTAATTTTAAATTTGATAATCTTAATTTTGCTTGTCTAATAGCAGCAAACCTATCTTTTTTATATCTACGCACAAGATACTCTTGCACATTAGCTCTTGTTGATAAAATGGCATATGCTATACACATATACATCGCTTGCTCTGCAAACTTATGTACTTTCATTTCTGAATCTGTGCCAAGACTATCACTTAAATAATCTAAAACAATAGTTTGACCACTTATTGTTGAACTAAAGTGCATTAGTCCAGTATTGTTATCTATATAGTAATAGCCGTTTTCTTGTGTATACTCAGGCTCTAAGCCGTATCTTCTACCTCGCGAGTCATTTAAATAAGAGTGCCTATTTTCATCATAATTTCTAACATCGTTTTCGTTTGGACTATGAGTTTTATAATTAGCCCAAGAGTTTGACTCAGTGTTTAAATCTACAATTATAACTTGCGTATTCTTTATCATAGTGTTTAAAGGTCTTCCGGCAGTTCCTGTAGGTGCGTCTAATAATAAATCTGCTTCGTACTCTGGATTTGTCATAGTTATCGTAGTACCTCTATAATTACCAGTTGTAGTTTCAGACACAGCAGCTACAGTTGTGTTATCAGGTATACCGGGCGCAAAAACAGTTTGACCAACAGCAATGTCTGGATAATCGCCATGAAAAAATATTTTCATATCGTTTTGATTTGACGCGCCAGGATTTGGTGTATAAAAAACATAATTAGTATTATTATTTCCATTGCCAGGATTAACTCTTGTTGCACCTGTTACATCTACTCTAGTCTCTACTGGGTATTGCTTTAAAGGTGTTTTAGATACAAAATCGTTTTCAGAAGAAAGTTGATTACCAAACGAGTCGTACGATCTTGTTATACCATACTCTTGATACAAACCATTAGGCAGCGCAGTAGTTGCTAAATGTGGATTTTTCCAAGTGTTACTTTCAAACTTTAACGTGCCGTCTGTATTTTGTTGATATGCTATAGGATTAGATGTTTTTGATATTGGATATAATCTATGTTTTATACCCGCACCATCAACTCTTGATACTGCAGTATAGTGTATATAGTCTTGAGGTAGTGGCAATGTTAATGATGGAGGAACTTCTAGTTCGTAAGATTTTACAGATTTTAAAGTATCAAAGCTTAATTCTGCTAAAGATCTTTGAGCGTGAAAAGCAACATCAGTTCTACTAGCTTTACTTATTATCTTGCCTTCACCAACATAAGCTACTATAAAAGAATTTATTATATCTTCTAAAGAAGTAAATTGATAATTTCCATAATTAGAAGTACCTGTTTGTTGTACGCCGTCAGCTCCTTCATAATATATTTTCGAGTCAAGACCTAAATCAATAAGCTCACCAGCGCCTGTTATTGGGTCTTGTTTTTGAGTGTAACTATCTAATAATCCCATATGTTATGCTTTTTCTTGTTGAATATTTTTGTTTTCTTGCTGTTCAGCCGCTTGATATAACACAGCATCTTTTATAGATATTCCAGCTAAAGATAATATTTTTAATATTAAATTATTTTCTTCAGAAGGATGTAGTTGGAAATTTCTTGATTTTGTAGCGTCGTATAGCGCTGTGTCATTAATAACGTTATAACCCCAATTTATTTTTCTAGGTTTTCTAATATAATGACATTGTACATTGTTTGTAAAAGTTGGATATACTCTAAAGCCTTGAGGCGTGTCAACGTATATTGCTCTTTTTAAAGTTGGCTTTGCAAGAGGCGATAATTTTATATTCAAATACTCTTTGTGAGTTACTTGTTCTATCTCTCCAAAACCAGTTTCTAAAGTACCAACTCTATATAATTCTTGAGGCTTTTCAAAATACGGGCTATTGTAAGGTAATAGCTTTATGTTTTTGAATATAGCTATTTTTTCTTCTAATAGCGTTAACATATCAGCATACTCAGTGTCGTTACCAGGCATTCTGTTAAATTGATTTATATCATAAAAATATTGCTCAAATATATCCATTTGAGCTTGATCTGCAAATAAATTAAACTCTTGTGGAGTTATATAACCTCTTTGCTCTTTGTTAGCTATTGCTAATACTTTTTGATATACCGTATCTATATTTACCATAATATTTTTTTGTAGTTTGCGATCGCCCCGTAGAGCGACCGCTTCTACAGTTTGATTAGTTTAATCTTTTTTCTATATTTGCATATATTTCCATACCTTCATCAGTTTTAAACCAATGCGCTAAAGCAGTGTATGGGTGTTCATCAAATGGAACTGTCATAATATTTCTATTATTTGACGCCCATAAAAAGTTTCTTTGATCTGAACTTAACTTTAATATACCAAGCTCTACAGCTTTAATACCAAAGTTTCTAAGTTGAACATTATCATCAGTAGCTAACTCTAAGAATAAAACAGGGTTGTTTCTAGCAAACAACAGCAAATCTCTTTTAAGTTCCTTAGAACTCATCTTAGACACTCTAGAACCAAGCTCAACACGCATTATAGCTTCTGCCATTTCAATATCCATATCTCTAGCTATTATTATTGCATCAGCTTCTAATTCTAGTATTTCTATATCACTTGCAGCCTCTTTTTCAGGCTTGTATTCAGTGTATATTTTGTCTCTATGAGGGTGATATAAAGATATAAGTTTTTGTAAAGTAGTTTTTGATTTTTCTA
>Ga0208159_1000713_pt1 | contig 13064 bp, 26 predicted proteins | sample 9_EtaG_FD_184082 | JGI IMG/M metagenome (GOLD analysis project Ga0208159, IMG submission 184082) | Marine viral communities from the Subarctic Pacific Ocean - 9_ETSP_OMZ_AT15188 metaG (SPAdes) (version 2) | ecosystem: Environmental > Aquatic > Marine > Oceanic | place: Pacific Ocean | collected... | reverse complement strand
AATGCACAGATTGAGCAAAAAGTTATAATAGTAACAGGTACTAATGCTTTAGCAAAGGCTTCTCTCATGTTTCAAAAAATAGCAAATGTTTTGAGTATTATCTCATTTCTAATGGTAACTTCAGTTATAGGCGGAGGGTACTTTGGATATAAGTATGTAACATCTGAGCAGTTCAAAGCAAAGATCATGAATCAAGTAATTGGTGAGGTAAAGGGATTATTACCCAATGTAATGAATAACTCATTACCTAAAACTACAGGACCATCTATGGGTCTTCCTAAAATGAAATTATGAATTGTTGGCATTGTCAAACAGAATTGATCTGGGGCGGAGATCATAGTATGGACGAAGAAGATTATCCACTTTCTTCTGGTGAGTACAGCATGGTAACTAATCTTTCTTGTCCTAATTGTAATTCTTTCGTAGAGGTGTATAAGCCAAGAGATGCCTACGATTGATATACCTGAAATCCATATTCCAGATATAGAAATACCAGAAGTTTACGTTCCACAGGCTTCTTTACCAGGATATGAACCTTTAAATGTAGAAACTATAGGTTGTAAATATTTTCATAGAGATACAAAAAATACAGGTAACAGGAATTTATTGATAGACGATCCAAATGGAGTTGTGAGTAACTGTCCATATCCGTCTTTTATACCGATGAATTATCAAGCAGATCAACTGATTATTGTTGAGGAAGCTGCCGTTGTTAATGACGAACCAGCAAAGTTACCAGAAGGCAAACCACCTCAAGCTGAGATACCTAAAGATGAAAAGAAAGAAGATGTATTTGTAGAATGTCCTGGTAAAAAAGACCAGAGGGTTGGAGACTTTCGTAACGAAAAGAAGCTGGAACGTGTCATAGGGCATAAAAGAAGCGAAGATGGAACTATATGCACCACGCTGTATGAGGACGTTGCTTTCAAAGATCAATACCTCCCAGAATTTAGTACTGTTGTCTCTACTGCTGCTATTGCTACTGTGGCTGCGACTACACCAATTATTCTCAACCTTGTAAAACCAATAGTTAAAAACTTAATTAAAAAGGTAACATCAAAGAAGAAAACTAATCAGTCTTAATTTTGTGCGTATGTGGTATAACTTGATTTGGTGGTACTGTTACTTTTATCCCTTCACAAATCTCTGCGTATTTTCCAACGAACTGTACTCCTAACTTTGCCTGTTCTCCACATACTTTAAGCCTAAATAATGCAAGTTCTAGCTTTGTCTTTTCGTATAATATTTTTTGATTTTTTATATTTACTTCTGTTGCTTTTAAACATAAGCCAGGTGCTTTACCTAACGGAATACTAATCTGTGCTGAGATCCCATAGTTCAAGTTATAATTATCTTTTTCAAATCTTGGTGTCTCCTGCACATATTTAATCGCTCCGGTATCCTCGTCATAAATATTCTGTCTGGTAACAGTTTCTATGGGTCGATTGAATGACCACGCATCTGTCACATAAGGAGTAATCGTAAGGCTAGGTGAACTACAAACAATCCCTTGTGACATTCTAAATTGTGGAGTACTTTGTGGGGCTATCATGGTGGCATTGTTATTTACGGTTCCTTGGGCATTACTGGACGGACTGGCCACCGTTGTCGAGGCTATGACTGGCTTTACAGGAATTACACATAAAGCTATTGCCCAAAGGTAGCTTCTACGGTTACGGTGGTTGTTGTATTTATGGTGCGATTTATAGTTGTTATCGTGTCTAACCCTGGAGAAATTATCGTTTCTTGCAGAGAAAATGGAGATCCTTCTGTTACTATCTGCCATCTAGGAACACTCTCCAAAGTAGGGCTAGTAAATGAGAAGTTGACGTTATTAATTGTTTGAGTTGCGTCTGCCTGTGGTGTCGGATTGATATAACCATTCGTATCATTACTTTTTATATTATTACCACTCGCAGAATATGTGTAACCTGTCCTGTATTGATGGCTTGTAATCGTTTCATTAATAATACTTTGCGAGGTAGAATTTGTTGTTTGTGATCCTGTACGAAATGTAGGCACAACAGGATTTGCAAGGGTTCTTGCTGGTATTAATATTATTATTAGCAAAAACCATTTAGTCAATGGTTATCGTTACAGTTGTTTGCCCAATACAGCTAGTACCACTCGATCCAGCCGTGCAAGTATGCACTCCGCTACTTAAACTTGTCATGCCGAGAGATCCTGCCGTACCTCCGCTTCCTACTGTGGTTTGGCCAGACAAATGGGGCAATGCAGCAATCCCTGCCGATGGGGTGACAGCCGATGGTGTGGCATCTCCCATAGTTACTGATTCTGTAACAGAGAAAGCTGATCCTGCTGTAGTTATCGCTTTATCAGTTTGGATCAAAGCTGGAACGCCAGCAGTTAACGATCCAACATTTAATCCCCCGATAGCTCCAGAGGTTGTAGATCCTCCCGAAGTTACTGATGGTGTAATATTATTTCCACTTAGACTATATGTAGTTCCTAGTTTATTTGTAACGCTATATGGCATATCTACAGTAATCTGTGCAGATGTTGTGAACTTTTGAGTTATGTCTGCATATGAAGCAGGACTAAAAGCTAAAAGTAAAAGTGGAACTAATTTTTTCATAGAATTGCCAAAACTTAAACAGTAGGACATTGAACCCCTCCTATGTTTCTTCTTTTTAGCCAAGGTGGATTAGGTTCTTCATAGACAATTTTTTTGTATTTACCATCAGTTTCATATCCAATTAATCCATTAAATTGAGTATAAAGGTATTTTGTTTTTAATTTTTTCATTTTTTGTCCTCTTTTTTGTCAACAATTTCAGCCCCTAAAATCCTTAAAGGAGTTTCCACCCTTATAACTTGGTACGCTTGTTGTTGTGTAGCTATAAGTTGTTCTATTTCTTTTTTGTTCATAGGTTTATCACCAGCTTTAAATGTACCATCACCTCTTTTTTTAGCTGCCTCGACTCCATAGAGCGATAAAGTTCCAGTAAAAACGCTGGCGATGAAAGTTGGATCTATCTTATTTTGTTGCCATCCAGGAATTGTTATGTAATTCAAAGTTAAAATAAAACCACTCCAAACTAAAACGCCTAATCGAACAAAATTAGTAAAGATTGCAAGCTGTTCTTCCTTATCAGTTATATTGTCTTTAAGTTTTTGTAATGGTCCTTTTTTAGTTTCTTCTGTCATAAGTTACATTTATTAGTCATACTAAGCATAATTATACTTTAACGCAAATGTCTGAGATTTATCCTGTATTAATCGGAGTGGCAGCAACGGCTTTCGTGATGGTTTTATCTAATGTTAGTAGCCGAAGAGATAAAGATATTATCGAATTATTTCGTAGAGTAAATCAGCTTGAAAAGGAAGTGGGTAGGCTCGAAGGCCGAAATCGTTAATGTTTGATATGTTTGGAATAGAACATCAAATATTATGTCAAAATTTCTAATCAATCTAATCATTAAATTTGGTAGATCTGAGTCTCTTCGCAAAGCAGCTTTGACTTTATTAAAAGACTTAGCAGCTAAATCTGATAATGATGTTGATGATGCAATCGTAAAGATGATTGAAGAAAAGCTATTTCCTGTCAAATGACCAGCAAAAGTTTTTTTGATATAGAGTTTGAAAATCCACCTCCAGAATTAGAACTTTCTGTTGAGATGAGGTGTAGAGAAGTTATGAATAGTGATAACTTTGATGATGTAAAGAGATATTGCACTCATCTTATAAGACATCAGTTGAAACAAGATGTATTTTTAGCAGGTATGTTGGGTCGTCTAGCAGAACTCGAAGCTCTTAATCTTATAAAAGAAATGAGAGAAGAAAAATTAAGAAAAAAGAAAACTATTGGCCGTCAGATAAAGAAGATCTTTCGTATTCCTTAATCTCCTTAATTGTGAAGTCCTTTACCTGTAATCTTGGAATTTTATTTATTTCATAGTTATGTTTAACAATAGCAGTCCTTATGTGGTCACTAACCCAATCCCCATCGTGAACTGTAAGGTCTGCTCTAAAATCTTTAGTTATATAAATCTTGTGATCCACCCCGCGAAGTTCTACATCAAGTAATAATCTTACTAATCTTTTTCTTCTGTTGTCTTGCAAAAACTTTAATTTTTTGCCAGATTGTGTTTCCTCTCGCTTCATTTTTTAATTCACTTATGCGTTTATTTATAGCATCATATCTGACACAATATTCCTTCATATCCATATTTTCAAAAAAATACTGCCTCTCTAATTCTGCAAGCTGGTGCTGATAGTTTTCTATTAGTTCTGTACTGTTCATTGTTTAGATTTTCTACCTTGTATCCTGCGTTCTACAGATTCTCTCCACATTAATTCATCTTTAGCTTCAGCTACCTTATATGTTGTGCTTGGATATATACGCTCTAATTCTTTATATGCTACTTTTCTGACCCAGGCTGTACCACGAATACCCTCTTTTTCAGCTTGCTCTTCTATAAGTTCTGATCTGTTTGGGTCGATCAGCACTTGGTAGTAACTTTTGTTTCCGTGTTTTAATGCCATTTAATACATTACTCTTGTACTACTCTACCACCAAAAAGGAAAATCGGCTGCCTCTATTTGCTTTTTCTTATACTTTTTTCTAGCTTCTCTTCTTTTCTGCGATTTACCTGAACGTATTTCTATAGCTGACTTTAAATACTCTATTGCACTAGTTAGATCTTTATTAGTGGCTTTGGGGATCTGTTTGTATAGATCCCTCATAAGATTAGCCCTTATATCATCCTGCATAACACACCTAACTCTTGTAATATTCTACTTAGTCTTAGACCAGTATTCAATAAGCAGTTTCAATTCATCAATGCGTTTCAAAGCTGCTTGAATTTTTTGTTCTGTTGTCATTCAGAGAATCCTTTAGGTTTGTTAGGAATTAATTTAGGTTTTTTAGTAATAGGTCTTACTCTTCTAATTTTTACTCTGGCATTTGGTTTACCTATATATTCAATAAAAGAGTTAGGCATTTCACTAAATTTGGATGTTCGTTTATTCATTAGTGCACCTCACTCCATTTGTCGCCAACGGATACTTCTGCTAACGCTGGAACGTCACCCAACCATTTCGCTTCCGCTTTTTCCATTGTTTCTTTTAAGATTTCAGCCCATTCATTAGCAATATCTTCTTTGACTAAAAGAATCAATTCGTCATGCACGGCTGCTGCAATCCTTACCTTATCTTCCCCTATATCTTTGACTTTGGCCCATAAGTTACCCAATGCACATTTTAATATTGCAGCACCAGCACCTTGAATCGGAGTATTACATCTAACAGTAGTCCTGTTAAGATCACCTTTTAAGAACCTACGCATATTAGATACTGGAACTCTAGTCTCAGCCCACTCATCATTTTCTGTGGATCGTGAAGTATAGTTCATCTCCTGCTGCCAATCCCGAATACCGTTATATGTAGTAAGCCAGTTATCACGAATCTCAATAGCCTGTTGCTGTGACATAACAACACCGCTACTACCAGCATATTTTCTAAGACCATCTGCTCCTGCACCATATAACAAACCAAAGTTTGCAGACTTGGCTATCTGTCTATCACACCCCATCTTATTAGCGGTATAGTCGTGCAGATCCTCACCCCTTCTAAACGCAGCAGTCATATTCTTATCCCTAGCTAGTGCAGCAGCCAACCTAAGTTCCATCTGCGAGAAGTCAGCGTCAACTATTTTCCAACCTTCAGGTGCTTGAACACATTGCCTGAACTCTGAATCTCTGGGTATCTGCTGATTATTAGGTTTAATACTGGACATCCTGCCTGTATCCGCACCAAGTTGCATATAAGATGCTCTAACGAATCCATCATCAGACATTTTATCCTGTATGCTTTCTATCATCTGTCTACGTTTCTCTCTACGTTTCCAAGTCATAAGTGTTTGGATCGTTGGTGAATCAGCAGCACAATTCTTCAAAGCATCTTTGGCAACACTAGGTTTACCGTCACCATTTACAGGAGTGTAACCAAGAACTAATTCGAGCTTTTCTAATAACTGCTTTGAGCTTTTAATATTAAATCCTGCATATTTTTTAGTGCCCAACCTTACCGAACCTTCGTCTTTCGCACGAAGATTAAACGAACCATCATCGTTTCGTGGTAGCTTCTTACCTTCTGGTAAATCGTTATCAAGTTCTCTGATAAATTCATTACCTAACTCTTTGATGTCATCTTCGTAATCAACACGACATTGTTGTAGCTCTTCACGATTCCAGGGTAATCCTGTCCTCCACATCTGAGCCATAGCTGGAAGTGCTCTGCACTCTAAGGTATATGCCCTATCTAACTTTGCAGTTCGTATTTTCTGATCTAATACTTGATCTAGTTCAAGTAGTACTTCAATGTCTTTGGCAGCATATATAAGTTGTTCTTTAGATAAAGTTTCTGCACCCCAATCTGACTTCTGCTGTTCTTTGGATACATCCATGTTTAGCTGTCTTTTAGCTAGTGCATCTAATCCATGTTTAGTCTGCGGAATACCATTAGTTAGTAATCTGCTGGCTAACATACTGCACCTAACAAAACCATTAGGATGTATGCCATGTTCCTGCAACCAACCTAAATCAAACACTGCGTTGTGAGCTAACCAAAACCTGTTGGTACAACTGAAAAAGTCTTCTACATAGTTCCAATCATTTTTCTCTAATTCAAAGCAGTCTATAACTACGATGGTTCGTGAAGAATAACACCCCAACTGTAATAGTCTGAGCTTACCTTCTTCTGGTTGTAACTGTAATGTTTCTGTATCGAACGCAATACTGTGTGCTGTGTGTAATCTTTTAAGTTCCTCTATCCCGTAATAGACAGAGTATTCTTGTTTGGTCATTGTTGAGGTCATAAGGTGAACCTAAATATATGCTCTATTACTGTAGCACATTAGTTTAGTTTGTCCAATATCTTATCTTCTTCTTAAGAACCTGTACATTCAAAGGAGTGAAGATGGAAACGTCTAATCCATAACAAACAGCCTGTAGGACCTGACTATGGAAATAATCTGGATCGTGATACTCAACCTGATTAACTTTTACAGGTTTTGCTTCTTCGTCATATTCGGTGTATCTAACCGTGGCTAACGGTCCATCTTTTACTTTTTTCATAGGGTAAACGTACACTTGTATTACTCTGTCCTTCAAATTCTATTCCCCCCAAAATTTTTCGTTTTCCTCTATATACCCACGGGGGTCTGTGTATAAACCCTCTTCCGTTCCAGTGGAGTCGCTTTCAACAACAATCGGTTTTGTATAAACCTCCTCTTTGTATAAACCTCCATCCGATCCAGAGGTTTTTACAAAACTAGGGTTTTTACAAAAGTCATTGTTCTTCAAATCCGTTCCAATATCTACATTATTAGGTTTATACACATCATTTCGGGGTATATCACGCGTGAGGGACGTAAAAGACTTTGGTAATTCCTTACCTACTGCTTTATAAAATTTGGATGGTCTACCTCCTTTACTTTTTATTTTTGGAACGTCTACTTCTTCAATTAATTTCTGATCTTCCAACTTATTAACGCTGTACACTATGGCCCGTTTCCTATGAGAACCACCTACTGTATCGTGTTCAACCAAATCTTTTACGCACCAAGCTTTAGGTTCTGCTCTCATCAAACGCAATATATCCAAAGTATGTTTGTTTGGAGTGTCCACAATAACTTCTTCTGTACGGTCTGGTGCAGGGCTTATAGAGTACGAGTAATCAGGTAATAGGGTAAATATCATACGAAGCCCTTCACGGTCCTCTCTGGACTTCTCAACGCTAACTAATCTGCTATTTGCTGTAAGACCCATCTCAGCAGCATCATTCATAGACAACTTACGCATATTCCATGTCTCATCTACTGCATTTTTAATCGCAGTAGTACCCCTAAACTTACCTTCTTTGGTGTTGTGATGAATAATAACTATCGAACAAGCTGGAAAGTCCTGTCCATTACGTCTAACAAGTTTCTTGATAGGTAACGCATACTCTCTCCTGTTTTCCTCATAAGGGTTACTGTCATTACAGCCATCCAAACTATCAATAATTATCAGATCATACGCATACTTATTCTGCATCTTCTTAAATCTGCTATACCACTGCATATCCCACTCAGTAATAACCCTGACATTTTTATCACAGCCAATCAATTTCATCTGTCTACGCAATATCCTCTCGTTCTGATCCCCATTCAACCAAAGAACCTTACCAGTTGGTACGTTTACTAATCCCCCATAAACATTAAAAGCTTTACCGTGTCCAATATGCTTGGCTATTGTCTGACACATAGCAGTCTTACCAGTACCACCATCTGCATGAACCAACAAAGTCCACGGTTTAGGTAACAACCCAGGAATTAGATACTCAAAAGGTGTGTCATCCAACTCATCAGGAGTCAGAGGTTTCTGTCCCTTAGTCCTGTTAAACATTTCATGGGTATCAACCAACCTTTCAATTTCAGCAGCATTACCTCTCTTAGCCTCAATAGCTAATTTATGGACCGCCTGATTATGCAACGCAGGGTTTTCATTCTTAGGGTCATTGTCAATCTCGATATATCGCTGTATAAGATCTTCACCATCCAGTATCTCTTCCTTATAACGAAGTGGGATAGCCTCCACATCTTCAATTAATTTATCTAACCCAACCTGTTTAAATCTCTTTCTATCTGGATCGACCTTATCTGCCAACTCAATAAGGTGAGACATATTGTATCTCGCACCATCATTCCTCCATGTTGCATACCATCTAGCAGCACAAGGATCTAAACCATCTTCCCAACAATGTTCATAATCAGGATCTCTTCTACTCCATTCAGTCCATAACTCTAAACCTTCTATACCAGGTAACTCATTGTTTATCATTGCCCCTATCTCCCACCAGTAATGCTCATGGTTTGGGCCTTTATATCCAATAACACTCAAGCAACCACTAATAATCGCAACCCTCTCTTCTTTGGTACGCTTACTCCACCTGTTATCCACATATTTAATATCAACATCCTGATTATTTTTCTTATACTGATCCTTCATACGAGACAGCAACCATTCTGGAGCGTCTGGTACAGCAAATAAATCACCTTCTAATTTATATTTACCTTTACCAACACCATCTTTGTAATACTCACCAGCTATAACACCCTGTCCTCCCCACAAAACTTCCCAACCTTCCTGTCCAGCAGCAGTCTGACTTATAGATGCAACCTCAGTCACAAGATCCTGCGGAACTCTAAATAAGAACTTTGCAGCATTTTTACGAAGCGAAGTAACCTTTGGAGCGTTCTTTAACTCCTTACCCCATTTCTTCTCAATAACACCTAAGTTTCTATCCACATCAAATATCACAAGACCATCTGACTTCTGACCTGTAAATACACCAATAGCTTTGAACTTATCAGGCTCTCTTTCAATCATCAGAGCCGAGTCATTTACTGTAAGTTCTTCTTTCCATGCTCTACCAAACGGTACTTTTCCATCAGAATATCTATCTGGACTTGCTTCGTTACGCTTTGGTAACAAAACTCCCTGTGCATATATTGGACAAGTCAACCAGCTTAACGGAATTTCTGGAACGAAACTTTTTCCACTCATGTGTTACAATACCTCTTGTAGACTATATGTTTAAACCCTCAAGAATCTCCACTCTTGGGGGTTTTTTTATTATATAGCATTGACATTAGTTTGTCGATGTACTACAATAGTAAGGCAACTTAGGCTACATTAGCCAACACGCATTATGCCTTTCATTTCAGCAAAAGCCAGAGAAGATGCTGCCTCATCAGGTAGTACAAAAGACGGCTACTTAAACCCTTCTAGCATAAAAAGCGGACAAAAAGTTCGTTTTACTTTATTAGCTGAAGAGCCTTTCATGTTCTACGAACTATGGGGCAATGACGTTAATGATCCCCAAAAAAGAAAGCCTTTCAGGTTTCTAGAAGATCCAACTCCAGAGGATATATCTGTAAAACTTGGTAACACTTTCGTCAGATCTCTCAGCAGAGATGGCAAAGCTAACGAACCAAGCAGGATAGCACACGCAGTCCCTATCTATAACTATGATTTGGAACGTGTACAAGTATTCTCATGGACACAAAAAACCATTACACAGGCACTAGATAACATAAGTCAATTAGAAGATTATTCTGATTCCATGACTGAATGTGATTTCTACCTATCTCGTGATGGTGAAGGTACAGATACACGCTATACCGTACAGGCTGCCCCAAAGAAAAAAGCAATGGCAAAAACTGTTGACGAAGAATGGGATGCAGTACAGGACGAAGGTTTTGATTTATCAAGGCTGGTAGACGGTGGAGATCCATTCAAAGAATCGGAGGAATAAACCGCCATTCATAGGAGGGTCTAACGACCCTCTTTTTTATATTTGTTACATAATATAAACATTGGATTTTTCAGTTATCATGCACTTTTTTAATGCTATTTAAAATGTATAACAATGTTAAACACGTTACTGTAGCTAGAATATTACTATTTATTTTTAACAATATGCGAAGAAAGAATGACTTTTCGTATGTGCCTTTAGAGAACTATTTACCAACTTTGGGAAAAAAGATAAAAAAGGCATATATCCGTGATTTTGGAGTAGAACCCCCAACTCATATTCATCCTATTAGTGGATCGGGTAAAGATATGTCTCCATGTTATTACCCAAAACCCTGGCTAAAATCTCAACTTGGGTTATAGTAATTATGGGATCGTGTATTTATTATCCATTCATGGGAACGCTAGACAAACAAAACGCACTAGCGGAACTACGCAAATGGACTCTCATCCAGGATAATAGTGGACCGCACAGAGTCTACCGAGACAAAGAAAATAATGTATATCATTCAGTTACCCATATATTAAAAGAAACCGCAGCCCAACACACTAAAGATGCACTTGAAAAATGGCTTCAAAGGTCAGATTCTATTTTGGAGCGTGACATTGCTTGCGAAAGAGGTCGCCTCGCACATAGCCACGCAGAATTTATCCTCAAACTCGCGGCCAAATTTGCAAGGCAAAACGCAAACAAACGCGGAATATGGAGGACTGGATCGGATGGATTGGAACGCTGTCCGAAAAAAGTCACGCAATGGGGCTTACAAAAAGCAGCCGAATCCGCACCGCGTGTTAGCTGGAGTGCGTCAGGCTACGCAAGAGGTCTACGATCATTCATCCTGGATCGTGTAACCGCCATTCATGCCGTAGAATTTAGCGTATATAAAAAAGGATATGGATTTGCTGGCACAGCAGATGCCCTACTGGATATTGATGGTGACGGCCCATTCATAGTAGATTGGAAAACCGCAAAAGAAGCCAGGTCAGATGACATGATAGAACAATTCTGTCATCAGCTTGGAGCGTATAGTATCGGTCTCGAAAGTCTCACGGGTATAAAACCCAAATATGGTGCAGTTGTGGTAGCTCGCAGAAGTGGCAAACCACAAATAAAACTCCTGAACAGTTTGGAACTGTCAGGAGCAAAATACGATTTTCTAAATAGAGTGGATCGTTATAATAAGAACTTAGTTAAAGAAGTCTCGGTAATCTAAAATCTTTTTCCAAACTTTTTTATGTAAAGCTTTACCATCTTTAGTAAAGTGTTTTTTATGTTCAGTAAAATATTCAGGTACTACCATCATTAAGTAGCTTATTTCCATAGCCTCAAAGGCAGGAGGTTGTTTTGGATCGCTAGTCATTGGCATAAATCCTCAAATCGTTTGTTAGTTTCTTTTAAAATATATGGAAGTGTACCTTCTTCATGTTTCCAGCACATTTCATTTAGCTGATCTTCTGTAAGATCATTTTTCACTCGATATTCTTCCCATACAGTATCGTGTATGGATTCGAGTAAGGAATCGTTTTGTGAATTACTCATAATCAGTAGGCTCGTAATCATCTTCAGCATTGGATCGTAAAATATCACCAATATGGTCATATTCTGTTAGGTAGTCTTTAACTTCCTGATCGCTACAAGAACATATATAATTTTCCAGTAGGTTGTCCAACGTATCAGACTCACTAGAATTTTTTAGTTCTTTTTCTACAGTCTCCTGTAGATGTTGGTGCATATATTCCCTGAGAGTATCAATGTCTATTATCTCGCAGGGATTAACCTCTGGATCGAACGTCATTTGGCTAAATCCTCAATATTTTTTTGAATATCTTCTGAAAAATAAGGGTCAATGTAGTTTTCTAATGCAGTTACATAATCTTGCATAATTTCAAGATCTCTTTCTGTAAGTTCTTCTCCACCAAAGGAATCCAACAAAGTCGCACTTTCTAGAGCGGTTTGGTGTACTAAATCCTTGCCAATATCTTGTATAGCTTTTTGAATCTTTTCTAGATCATTTGCTAAGTCAGCTTCATACGCTACTCCTTCGAGAACGTAATACATATGATTCTCGGCCACCTTTAATTTTCTTAAGTATTTATCTTGAAGTAAGTCTCTTATGTAAGTTAAATCCTTTTTTAATTCAGGATGTTCGTGAAGCATAGGAAAAGTATCTTCCCAGTTAGAGATAACTGTATTGATAGTTCTTATTGCTAAATGTTGTTTAGAGGTCATCATCTTCGTCCTCCTCTTCTTCTACTTCTTCTTCGTTCTCTTCTTTTTCGTATTCGTCTAAGTAATTTTCAATAACAGCACAATAAGGAATATGGTTTAAAAATTCTTTCTCACCATCTGACCAAGTAACTTGAATTGTCCAATGTTCTATCTTTTTCATTTAGATACCTCCTCAAAGTCACATTGGCTATCATCACCATATTCAGTACCTAGGTAGGTAATTTTATAATTACCTTTTTCAGCCATCCAGTCACTAAGATTACCAGATATAGGTTTAGGAACATCTTCATCAGATAATGGTACTTCACTAGAAAGAAGTCTTGCTTCATCTTCTGTAAGCTCAACTTCACTTTCAATTAAGAAACGTCTTGTATCTGTAGAAGTTTCTTCAAACCTGTAATTAAATTTCATTTAAATACCTCCTTCAATAGTGTTTCTTTCATGTTCAATACTTGATAACCACTTATCAAAATCTTGACGTAAGCTATCAGGCATATTGTTATGTAAAGTCTGTAG
>Ga0208159_1000712_pt1 | contig 13075 bp, 25 predicted proteins | sample 9_EtaG_FD_184082 | JGI IMG/M metagenome (GOLD analysis project Ga0208159, IMG submission 184082) | Marine viral communities from the Subarctic Pacific Ocean - 9_ETSP_OMZ_AT15188 metaG (SPAdes) (version 2) | ecosystem: Environmental > Aquatic > Marine > Oceanic | place: Pacific Ocean | collected... | reverse complement strand
TGCATTATCACTATTGGAACTGCTTATAACTGTTGTTCTTGCTATCGTACTAGAGTCACCACTTAGTGTACCTAATCCAACCTCAAACTCTGAGGAACCCGGCAAAGTAACTGCGTAATATGTTGTATTACTGTTTCCGACTCCAGCAGCAAAAGTTTCAAACCCAGTAACTGCACCACCTAATGTAAGTGTGCCAGTACCAGTTGTAGTTGTAGTTTCCTTTACTCTGTCGTTTAATACTAAAGCCATTACTTTAACTCTATTGTTAAGTTACCAGCATTTATTCTAAATATATCACCACTTGCTATAGCCTTACTTGCATCTAATGCTCCTATAAATAGTACATTACCACCAGAGCCTACAACATCTAATGAGTTACTTACATGAGTTGCTACAAAAACATGAGTAATTGTGTTGTTTGTGCCTCCAGATGCTGGAAATTCTATGTTAGCTGCATTAGTGCAACTTTGCGTATTTGCAGATTCTGTGGTTAATGTCCAACCAGAAGCTGCAACTTGCTGTCTTGCATAGTTAGTAAAGGTTGCTTCTGTTATTGTAGGATCTCCAGATTCACCAGTTGAATCATTAAAGTTCGACACTGCCGTGGCTAATCCAACAAAGATATTATCTCCCGGTGAACTAAATGATGCTGCGTTATTTTTAAAAATAAGACTTAAAATCCTATTTTCTAAAAAGGTGGTTGCTGCATTTGCTGTTGCCATTTTCTACTCCTATGTTCTCGGTCTTGATGGTAGACCAACTCTGTATCCATCTGTATTTTCTCTGGCCTCTCCTAAGTCTTTAAGTCTCTCCATGTACTGTAAGTACAGATTATTATAGTTTTGTACCACATCTGCTTCACCTTTCATAAAAGTATAAGCCTCTACAAGAGATCCGTAAAGTAAAGCAAAAGGTGCGTTTGTACTAATCCAAGTAGTACCACTGTCAGCTCCGGCAGTCAAACTTGTGGGCCTGAAGTAATAATGTAGTTCAAGTGTATAATTACTGTCCGGAGTTGGAGCCACAATAAAGTTATTTGTATCAAACCTAGCATAGTATTTTGGTAAACCTGTAGTAGATGATGCCGGCGTGTACTCTCTTAAATAATTTACATCTTTTTGTAGTAAAAAACTTTCTGAACCGGATGATGTTATTTGTAAGGAAAATGATGCCAGATAGTCGCTTGGAACAGTTAAAAAGGCATCCGATGCCGTAAAAGAACTTGTCACATTCTTTCTAAAAAGGTCTAAATCTACACTTTTAAATATTTTCTCTTCTGCTGCTTTTATAAAATTACTCAGATTGTTTACAAAAACTGTTTCACTATTGTCTGTGTAGTCTTGAATAGCTGTTTTAAGTGTAGCAAAAGTAAAGCTCATGGTGTCACCGTAACTGGTCCAGCTGTAGCATTATTACCGCCACCAGACAAGCCCCCTGTTGTAGCTGTTCCGCTAGATGCAGAAAACGTATAAGTATCCGTGGTTACAACTGTTATTGTGTAACCATCGTTTTTATTTAATATGTCAGAGGTAAATCCATCAAACCCTTTGGCTTTTTTAAACCTTACAGTATCGCTTGTACTCCTACCGTGACTGGCCTCTGTAACAGTTATTACCGCTGATCCTGATGATCCCGACAAAAACGCATCCGGTATCAAAAGTCTTTCTATAGGATTTTCAGTTCTGTTAGGTCGTGCATTTTTAATAGCCTGACCATCTACCGGAACATTAAAAGGTCCAAGCTGAGGATGTTTTCTTTCAAATTCATCTGATCCTACCAAAGATCCGTTCCATTCAAGCCTCATGTCCCTTAAATTATAAACCATTCCAGACCTATCTGATACACCTTTTGCAAATTTACCTGTTGCGAATCTACCCATCAGTTACTCCTAAAATAAGCATACTCAGGTGTTACAGTGAAGCTGGATCTGTCTCTATCTTCACCCATGGCTCTTTCAAACTCTTCTTCATATACAACTTTTAACATCTGTGTTAACTGTGGATTTTTTTTCAAGGATAAGTAGTAGGCAAGCCCTGCTGTTAAACAAGGGTAAAACCTAAAAGGTATTTCTAAAGTATTAACAGCGGCATCTGCATCCTGTATTCGTGTGAGGGCATCAAAATGAATAACATCCGTGCTGTTTTCAGGTGCGGGCCATATCTTCAAATTTGGTGTAATCTGCCTGTCTAAGAAAAATTGTGTTGTTCTACCGGTTTGTGTTTTATTAGGTATGGCAAGGTAACTGTCACGACTTATCCTGCTTATAGCAAAGTCTGTACCGTTTCTGCGAACAACAGCCGAAAGTATGTCAATCACATCCGTGCCCAAAGAATATTCAGTATCGGCCGCAGTAACGGTCTGTGTTCTTTGCTCAATGGTCCATTGATTTAAACCACGGTTAGCCCACTCAGCTAACATTATATTTAAAGATCTTCTAGCGCTTGTTAGATCGTAACCTGTTCGTACCTCTAAACCACACCGCTCATAGGCTTCCTCAATATATTCTGCTACATCTAATTCAAAATCAGTTGATGAGGAAGTTGCCATATCTAATCCTTGTATAAATTATTAAACGTCACCTTTGGGTCCATATAACTATTATCACATTCTGCATTATGAATCCACTGACTTGGTTTAAAGTCTGGTGCACCTTCACCTGTCTCCCATAACGCAGGGCTTGTAGCTCTGACCCTGTTATTAGGTAATGCTACTATATTTCCGGTCCATTTACCAGCATCAGTTAATTCAATAACATGACTTTGTTTATGTTGCGCCGGATCATCAGCAATATCAGATTCAGTGTAGTCAACTGTAAACAAGTATTTTCCTGTGTAAAACTCGCCATCTATTTTACATTTCCACGGACTTGAGCTAGTTCTATCAAATTTTATTATTGAATGATGATGAGAGCTACAATCCCAAGGCTGGACTAAATGAACAGGCATAGGCTCTGGCCAATTTTCAAAAGGTGTGTCTGCAACTAGAGCTGTGATAGGCATCCTTGCCCACATTGCTCCACCATGCACATTTTCTGTATCATCAAAGTCAGACTCACAACCAGTAAAAATCATTTGAAAACTTAAACACCTGTCAGGAACAGTCGTAACTGCAATAGCCATAGCATGTAAATAATCGCCATGATATGCTTCATGGTTGTGAGTATATTCTCTTCTGACCCAACATTTAAAATGTGGGATATTACTTTGTAAATAGGGCATGAGTTAGGCTCTACCGCCTCTTCTCATTTTCTTAACTGCGCCGCCTTTGGCAAAACCTTTTTTCTTCATGCCAGCTGCGCCACCTTTAGCGAAACCCTTCTTTTTCATGCCAGCAGCACCACCGCCCATCATTTTTCTGACAGCTCCGCCTTTTTTCATCTTAGTGGCGTTTCTTACGACTGAACCACCATTTTTCATTTTTTTTGCAAAACCTTTTTTCTTCATAGCCATTTTATTTCTCCTTTTTAAGTGCTAACAGATCCTTTAGTTTTTTTTCTCCTATTTGCCATGACAACGCCACAACCCCTTGCTACAACCGTCCCCGGACTTGTTTTGCCGTTATATGGACGTTTTGCTTTTGTTCTTGTTACCGCTCCACCATTCTCCATTTTTCTTACCTTAGCAGAAGGTGTGTTACTTACAACAGTCTTACCTTTTGAACCCGCCTTTTTCTTTTTTCTTGCGGTAGACGCTCTTTGAGCCTGTGTTAGACTATTAGCTTTTGATCTTGGTAAACAACGGTCTGGGTTCTTCTTATCTTTCGATGTCCCACATTTTCCCTTGATTTTCCCATCAGTTCCTATGCGAACCCAGTCTTGTTTGACCCAATCTTTAAGTGCGCCCATTATTTTTTACCTTTTGCCCCTTTAGCATAATTAGGGTCCTTACAATATTTTGAAGCTGCCATATTTGCATAAGCTGATGGATATGTATCAAAAGTTCTTTTAGCCCAAGCTTTACCTGCCGGACAAATTTTACTACCTTTGCTTTTAGCCGCTCCACCTTTTTTAAAGTATGTGACTTTAGGCTTAGATGGTTTGGGTCCAGTTCTAACTGCTGATCTCATGCTTGCCTCGCTTTCCTAATTTGTTCTTTGCCTTTTTTAAATATACTTGCCACCTCTGTTTTACCCATAACTTTCGCCCTTTGTTCCCCTACTGTCAAGATTTGTATTTTTCTTGCAAAAGGTTTTTTAATTTTTTTAACTTTAGCGACTGTCGCTCTAGCATCTGCTGGAGTAGCGAATTTAATTCTAACTGTATCTTTAGGGTTCTCGTCAGTGTACAAACGTCTATCAGAACCTTTTGGTTTTTTTCCTGTTCCAACTTTAGGATCTTTTTTTCTTTTTACCATTTTTATATCTTTTGCTTTGATCTTTTTTAATTTTTGTCAAAACTTTTGCTTGTTTAGCATGTAACTTAGACGCTTTTTTTAAACCGCCTATCACTTTTTTTAAAGGTTTTGTATAGTGAGGCATCACTTTACTCCTATGAAAATAAATACTATCGAAAGAAGCTGAAGAACAACACCAGCTATTAGAGCCCATACTCTTCTGTCTATTTTATCTACCTGATCCTGTAAATGAGATAAGTGATTGCTTTCTAGTCTTTGAATGATTTCTTCAAGGACAGCCATTCTTTTATCTAGGTTATGAAGTATGTCTTTTTCTCTTTTAGTAGCCATTAGCACTTCCACCTTCTTCTAGCTTGTCTTAATCTACTGTTCGGATTAGCAGCCGCCTTTGGAAACTTTTTCATTTGTCCCGCGCTTCTAGCACAATATGACTTCCTTCTTTTTGCAGCAACAGATCCTTTTTTTACTTTGCCAGTAACAGCTGTTTTAAGCTTGCTGCCCGGATTAGCACGACGATATGCTTTCACCCCAGCTTCGGTCATCCCCGCCCCAGACTTTGTGGAGCGGAAGTTTTTTTTGTTGCGCGGCGGCATTTTTGATTTACGCCTAGACACAAATCACCTAGTTAAAGAAAAAAGTTACTGCTGTGATATTTGTTAATGTACCAACAAATATATCGCTAACTCTTATCCCTTCAGCTGGGATGTTAACAGAGTGTGTGTCAGAAGCATTGAAATCCAAATCTAGGACCGTAGCACCCCCACTACCATCGGTGATAGTAAGTCGTGGAGTGCCAGACGCCGTTTTGAGCTGTATCTGTCTAATACGAGCGGGACCAACAGCGAGCGAACCCGTGCCAGTAATCCGTTTCGTCCTTACGTCAGAACCTGCCATTTAAGCCTCCTATTATTGGTCAGCAAAAGCTGGAGCGTCTTCAGAGACTACGTTACCCCAAATGTAGTAGTTTGTGCTGTCTTTACCTACTATATTTATTTCCATGCTACCAAAATCAGTTAATGTTAACTTTGAATTACTACTTCCATTTGCATAAACACTCACATTGTCAGCGTTTGTATCTAAATGCTGTACGTTACCTAAGAAAAAATTAGAATTACCCGGAGTAACAATAATTAAATTTTCTGCTTCCTCTGCTGCACCTGCATAAATAAATTTAAAAGTGGCTCCTGCAACTGGGGCGGGTAGCGTTATTGTTCTATTAGACGCAAGTGCCGGAACTGCAAGAACTCTTCCGCTATGTGTTGCATTATCAAGAGTTTTGTCTTCGTCCCCTAATGCAACTGGGGCGTCACCCATAGTAATAACTTCTGTGATTGTTCCAGTTGATGCGTTTTTACTTATAGTTTTAATTGTGCTCTCAGATCTAATTGGACCTGAAAAAGTTGTATTAGCCATGTCAATCTCCTTGTCTTGGCAAATGTCGAAGTTAATTCTTCGTCAAGGTACTTCTATTATACATAAAAAAAAGGGGCTGAAAAGCCCCTTTAATTATATATGGTTGTTTTTATGCACCCGGAGTTGCCATTACACATCTCCAGTCAGATACACCAAAACTGTAACGCTCTCTAGCTTTGAACCTCATGTTACCTGTATCAAAATCGCCTTCCATGGCAGTTTTGATAGGTGAACGGTTGAAGTATTTAAAACCGTTAGGAGCATCTGTCTTGATGAAGAACGCATCTGTATCTGTTAAGAAATGGTTTACAACGGCACCTTCCGGTAACATTCCCATGTTCTTAATAGCATTTGCGTCGTTATCTGAAGTCCCTACTCTTAAATTACTGTTGAGAACTCTTTCTGCAATAAACTGTAATTCTTTTGGAATTATTAGTTTCATGCCTCTTACAGCAATCTTCAAGCCTCTCTCATCCTTGAAACCTGCAATATCAATTAACATCTGCTCTAATGATGTCTCATTTAAGTCAGAAGCCACTGATAATATGTTGCTCTGGTTACCATTGATGGTTGGGTGAGATGCAGACGCTAACGCAGCTCCGTCGCCGATAGCACTAGATGTACTGAAAGCATTGTTCAAAATGGCAGCAGCTTTGATCTGCTTAGTTTGTGCCATAGATCTAGCTAATGCTTTTGTATATCTACTTGCAAGTCTGTCATAAAGATTATCTTCAATAGCTTCTTCTGTTATTGAGAAAGCTAATGCAATAGTCTCATGTGTGTACCTTGCAGTAAATGTTTCTTGTGCATCGTCAAAACTCACAGCTCCACCTTCTGATTTAGTTGGTGCAGTTGAGAAGCCTGCTAACATCACTTCTTCTTCAAACGCTCTATCTGATGATTCTTCCTCGAAGAACTCAGCATGCTCGTTTTCATACCTGTCGTATTCAAGCCCAAATAAGGCGTTTAGACCGGGCTCTAGCTCTTTCGCTAGTTGTGCTCTTGATATAGCCATACTCTACTCTCCTTATATACCAGCATTGTCTGCTGTATTAACAGCAGCTGCAAAGCCTGAGTTAAAGTGTCCTAGAAGACGCACAATATACTGATGACCCACTGCTGAGTAATCTGTGTTTCCTTCGTCTTCATACAACCCTACAATTCTGACATCCAAAGTTCCTGTTGTTGCAGCTGTTGAAATGTCAAGCATATCGGTGGATTGACCTGTGTTGGTGCTACCATTGTTTACGCTTGCCATCGTAGCGTTTGCAAAAACGTCTGCTAAGGCTGTCGCTCTATTTGTGTTCGTTCCATCTGCAACCACAGTAAATAGTTGCATTGGATTGTCATATACAAACGCCTTAATAGGGAAGTTTGTATCAACACTGACATTGTTTGATCCCGGCCAAAAGTTTTTAAATGTTGTCTTTTTTGTGCCTGAGTCGACATATTCAACACCATAAAAAACCCCTAACGGGCTGACCGCTTGGTCGGTTATGTCTATGACACCCGCCGCAGTAGGAATAACAATACCACCTTGGAAAATAGCATTTGTGTTGTTTGACGCAATTTCGTACTGTGTTGTACCAGTAGTGTTAGCGGCAGAACCTGTTAAACCTATTGGACGTAAACCATAGCCACCTGATAAATTATTAGCCATTTAAGTCTCCGTTTAAGATTAAAATTAAGATTTTTTCCCTCCAAAAGTTACGCGAGACTGACGATCTGGTCTACTTATTGTCATAGTAGAGTGTGCATTTTCCCTCATCATATCCTGATCCACCGCTTCCATCTGATCCCGGCTTCTATCATTGAAGTAAGCCGTTCTCTCTGCGACTGTCTCAAGAGGTATGCGAGCTAAAACTAATCCACCGACTCCAAAAACTCCTTCATACTTACCTGAATCCACTACGGGTGCTTCAAAATCTGGAAATTCATCTTTTCTTACGAGTTCCCAACCTTCTCGTAATTTAGCTGAAATATTCTTAGTATCGTCAAAGCCTCTTGTTTCGGCTCTGATCCAACGATGTTTGAAGCCATCAGGTGCAGGGGGAGCGTCTAACATAGACGGCGGAGCCCACGGTTTCCTTGCAGCTGTCTTTTCTCTTGTCTTTGATGTGCGTGGAGCTCTTTCAATAGATCCCTCAAACATTTCGTTTTGCTTTTCCATTTAATTACTCCTTCACATATTTAGCGTATTCTTCTAAAGGAACGCCAAGTTTTTTTGCCAGTGCGACTTGCCTGTTGGTAAGTCTCACCTGTCTCTTCCCACTACTGCGCCCAGTTGTTCTTGACGCTGAAGCAACATTCTGGACGACTTTTTTGCTTTGTGCGCCGTTAGCAAACTTATGAGGAAACTCTTCCCCCATACGCTTGTCTAATTCAGTATAGTAGTCATCACTCTTGGGGTCAATACCTTCTTGTTCTACCAAGTCCTTATGTATCCCAAAAGCTGCATAGGTCATGGCACTATCGTTGCCAAACCATTCATTCTTCTGTGCCCACGCCTGAGCCTTCGCGTCAGGCTCTGGTGGGGGCGGTGGTGCCGGCTGACGGGCAGGTTGTGGTGCCGGAGTAGCTGTTTGCTCCTCAGCGGCCTTGTTTCGCTCTGCGTTAGCCGCTTTTGCTTGTGCGGCTCTGTCAGCTTCAACTGCCAGCCTTGTCATTTCTTTTTGTGCAGTTACAGCAGCCTCAGTGTCCCCTACTTCCATAGCCGCTCTAAGGTTTTGCTCTGTCTGCGCCATTTGTGATTCTACGCGACCTGAGTACTGGTCAACGTAGTTTGTGTCCATTTGGTTAAGTTTTTGAGCTAACTGTTGGTTTTCTTGCTCTTTTTGCTTCGCGAAACGGAGCGCTTCTTCTGCGTTTTTTTCGGCTTCACGCATTTTTTTGGTAAGACGATTGATTCTTTTTGTAGTTTGGTTTTCGGCTTTTTTAAACTCGTCTTCAGTTTGCTGATCTTCTGCAACAGGCTCAACTTGAACATCTTCAGTTTCAGCTTTATCTTCGACAGTAACTTCAACATCTTGTCCCTCGTCTTCTAGTTGTAAATCTAGTTCTTCTTGTTTTTCTTTAGTGTTTGCCATTTTTATCCTCTAGTAATGTAAAACGTCTTCGGGGTCCGTTATCTTGGCTAAAATCTCATCATCGTTCAAAATTCTTACTTCGCCGCCATCTATTTTAAATCGTGATCCGGAATATCTTGCAAACATTACCCAGTCTTTTTCTGCGCACCACGGTCCTGATGGAAACTTACTTTCGTCTTTGTAAGCCAGTGATCCTGCCTTTAATACATAACCAACTTGTGTGGATACCTGACCTTCTTCAATTAACTTATCCGGCAATAATATACCGCCCTCTGTCTTACCTTTACCCCTGTACGGCAGTATGAGAAGCCTCCAACCCGTAGGTGTTGGCATCCTGTCTAATAGTGTACTGCTGATTAAAGAAGGGTCTAGGACACGATCTTTAGGATCTACATAGGTTTCTTCCAAACCATTCTCAGTCATTATCTACCTCTTGTCTGTTTAATAAATCTTTTATTTCGTTCTCAACGTATTCTAATGCTTCCATCTCACCCATCATCTGTTTGTAATGCTCCATACTCTTAATAGAGTTGTGTCTCAAAACATTTTCGACAATAGTTCTTCTTTCATTTATAACGCGAAAAACAGCTTCTGCAAGATAAATCTCACTTTTTGCCATAAAAACCTCATATCTTCTTATTCTGTCTTATATTCTCTCATACTCTCGCACATAGGGCAGACATAATCAACAAATTTCATCATACCTCCAAAAGGTATGGGCTCTTCTACTTCCCTTGGTACAAAATAAATTTTATGTATGTAACAGATTTCATCTTCTTGCGGCATTTTTTATTCCTTCAACATGCTTCCTGTAAAAATAATTACCTATTTTGTTGAAAAACTTAAAAAGTTCTAAGTTCACTCTTGTCATTTTGTTAGTCCTTTTTGCTTTTCATATGTCCTGAGTCCACCGATTCCGAGCATGCCACCAAGAACCGTAAGAAGTGTGCCCATATCAAATTCAGGTAGCTCTGGTAGTTCTGCACCAGCAAAACTTGCTCCGAATATAATTAGATCTTTTAGGATAAAATGATAGGCAAAAGCAATCGCGCAGACCCACCCAACTGCTGGGCGCCAGCCGCCCTTAAATATAGACCCACTTGCAGCCTCTGCTTTGTTAATCTCCAGCTGGGCAAGCAGAGCCTCCTGCGCATGTTTTTCAGACATGGTGGCTATCTCGTGTGCGAGCTTCGCTTTCTGATCTGCATCAGGTATAAATTTATCTAGCAGTCCTGTTACTGGACCTATCAGTGCTTGTAACATTGTTATCTCCTTTATGTTCGTGACCCATCCAAATACCAAACACGCCGGTCATTACACCCATAACTACCGATACAAAGGCCGATTGCGATGCTGTTGGATCTTCTAAAGCCATAAACCACTCGGCACATCTCCACGACATTGCCGTGCTTACAAGCATCATTAGTCTCGGAAGGATCTTCCATTTCAAAAACGTCTCTACAGTCATTTCATTAACAACTCATTCAAACCAAAGCCCTCTAATAAAATAAGAGTGAAAAATAATAATAAGATCCCACCCGCTATAAGTTTACCAGAAAAATTAGTAGAACCAATCTTTATCGCAACAAACTCATTGCTTAATATTCTTAAAGATAACTCAAAGCTGTTCTCGTCGATTGTTATTTTTACCGGTTTTTTCTTCTCTTCTGTCATCAATACACTTTCACTTTGTCCGGGTTAATCTGCGGGACCAGCTTACAAATACACTCATATGTAACTGTTTGACCCACCTCATTATTGTACTTCTGCTTACTTAAATATTTTGTGTAATAAGTACAATCATTGACAGATTTAAAATATACAGCCCCCTGCGCTACTCCGTTCATGTAACAAGCAAGCATAAATGCTGTCACTACACCAAATCTTTGTAGTAATTTGGGTCGCCGCGAACGAGCTCTACTGCACCGCCATCAGCCATCTTGATAGGTTTGACTAAATCACCCCTACCCTGTTGCATAAGGAACTGCTCAAAACTCATGGTATCAGAAGCTGGACCGTCAAAAAATTCTTCTCTCAAGTCCTTCTCTGTTCTTGAATCACCTTTTCTAGCCATCACTGACCTCCTTTTTGTTGTTTCATTACTTCACGCCTTTCAGCTGCGTTGATCCTTGCAGCAGTCTGTTTCTCCTGACTTGCAAGTCTCTTATCAAACTGATCGCCTCTCTGCTGTACTTTCTGTTGCTCCAGACCCAGTTTAGCCCTGTCAACCTGAGCGTCGTTCTGTTCACCCTGTGCTCTGACCTGTAGCTCCTTCTCCTTGAGCTGTACCAACGGATCTGGTCCGGGAGCCGTGAGCTGTCCACTTAGTTGCTTGAGCTGGGCCATGCCCTCAGCTATCAGTTGTGCAATCCTCGCTTCTAACTCTAAACTCTGCATTTCCTGCATAGGCTGACCACCCGTAGCCTGCATCATCTCCTGCATAGCACGCTCCTTGGCGCCAATCCTTACATGCTCCATTATATGTTTCTGTAATGCCACAGCTATCTGCGGGGTTCCTGCAACAAGCGGAGTTGATCCAAAAACCATATGAGACATAATATGCGCTTCATGTTCCTGACCCTCAAAAGCCACTAAGCTAATCTGGTCCAGCGCATCTATGTTCTCCTGAGCAGGGTCTTTTGGAGTTGGCTCAGGCTCCGGTGTACGTTTCAAAATCCTGTCAATATCTCTTACACCTAAAGCCTCATACATATCCCTGAACACTTCGTACATGTTGTGCATGTCAGGTGCCGCTGTTGCAAGCTGCATCTTGGTCTGAGCCAAAGATATTCTCTGCGCCTGACTAAATATATTAGGATTAGATACAGGAACCACATCAACCATCTCATCGAAGTCCTGTCTCTTAATCGTGCCGTCCACACCTGTAATACTATATGGATATTCGTCAGGTAAAAACTCAGCCATTACCTTAGATAGCAACTTAAACTCCAACTTCATCGCATAATGCAATCTCTTATGCACAGCTGACATGACCCGTGAGCCCTGTTCCAACATAGCAATAGTTGTACCTACCGCTGCCTGCTGATTACCATCGCCTACCTTCATATCAGTGATAGTCGCGAATCGCCGTCCTGCATCAACTACAAAGCCTAACAACGCCATCAAAGTCTGGTCTGGACCCTTAAATGGCAGCGACATCAAGCTCGATCTTATGTCCCCGCCCGGTGCATCAACGTCTCTAAACTCACCCGGCTGTAACGGCTCATCATCATCCCTGATCCGTAGGCCGCGGGCCTTGAAGCCAGCTGGTAGATTAGATAACGTACCTGCATCAATCAGTTGTCTTAGTGCAGCAGTCGCGGTTCGTGATAAACCACCAATAGTATGTATTAATCCTAGTCCGTAAAACCCGAAGCCCGGTAAAAACTTATAATGAACAAAATACTGTATCTTTTTCTTGTCTTCGTCGTCTTCGTTATAGTTTCTGCGAATAGACAGTATCTGCCCGTTATCCTGTGATATTGTCACAATATACGGTACCTTGATACCTGTTGGCTCACCGTCGTCGCCCATCTCCTCAAAACCCTCTAGGTCAAGATCGACATGGCACTCCAGTAAAGTACAGTCATAGTCTATGTTTGATGGGTACATACCATCAATACGCTCTAGTTCTTCCTGTACAGAGTTACTGTCGCCCTGCGCGGGTATTACAGGTATGTCCCTGTAAAAGCCCGATAATTGTCTCTTACGCAGGTCATTCAAGCTCATTTTAACTACATGAGTTATGTTAGGACATGTTTCTAAATCAGATGTGCTATATGGCACTATTAGGTTTTCAGCCGGTACAAACTTACTTACAGCTCGTCCTAAGTTCTCATCATAGTAAACTTTTTTGAAAGTAGACCCTGCTAGTGGCAAATAAAACAGCATCTGGTCAAATTCTGGTGTGTACTCCTCCATAACAGAAGAAATGTAGAAGTTCATAAACTCTTTTACACGCTGCGCCTGATCTTCTTTCTCAGGTGTGCTGGACCCTAAGACCTGTGTCCTGACTGGACCACCCGGTGGCAGCAGCTCGTTGAAGGCTTGCGCCTGAAACTGCGTGGCTGATTCAGCGAGTAAAGGGTGCGTAACACCGCTTGCTCCTCTGAAAGGCTGTGCTCGCTCTTCGTAATTAAATCCCAACAACTCCAAACCGTTAGCGAAAGCATCTTCCCACTCCTGTCTACTGGATTTGTTTTCTTCAAACTCACCTGTTAATTC
>Ga0208159_1000711_pt1 | contig 13075 bp, 25 predicted proteins | sample 9_EtaG_FD_184082 | JGI IMG/M metagenome (GOLD analysis project Ga0208159, IMG submission 184082) | Marine viral communities from the Subarctic Pacific Ocean - 9_ETSP_OMZ_AT15188 metaG (SPAdes) (version 2) | ecosystem: Environmental > Aquatic > Marine > Oceanic | place: Pacific Ocean | collected... | reverse complement strand
TTTTTCAAATTGAGCGTGTTGTCTCCAATAGGAGAAAAACATTTCAATCTGTTCTATATCTTCTGCAAAGGTTTCTTGTTGTCCTCGTGCATAGATATTCTCTATAATCTCGTTTACATGATGCTCTACTTTCTTCAAGTCATCAATTAAAAATCCGTGTAGTGTTGGTTTCATTTTATTTGTTTTATAAAGTTTATTACTGCATCAAATACATCGTCTATGTGTCCATACGGAACAACATCCAAAATATACTCTCTGTATTCATCTTCGAAATATTTTTCATCTCGACTAATTTTAGCCACTACTGGCATTAGCCAATCCCATGAGGAATTGAAATAAAGTGTATCGGTTTTGTAGTCATCCATAGACGTAGTATAATAGTATAACCCATCTTCTACTTCTAGTTCCATAAATTCTGCTATAAGCTTATTGTCTTTCATTTTATTTGTTTTTAGGTTTAAAATAATTTCCGAAATGGTTTACTATTTCCACAGTAGTCTCAATGTTATTTAAATCATCCTTTAGAATCTCTTCTATACTATCATTGGTATATCGCATTACCTTTGTGGTATAAAAGTCCTCAATCGCATCCTCAGATGGATTGGTAGCCATAAATTCTCTGACCATACTTGGCAAATCTTTCTTCCAATTCGCCAGCTCCCTTTGCTCACGTTTTTGAAGAGAGCCATGAAAAATTTTGTGTGACATAATCTTAATCGTTTAATGTTTGTTTGATGGTTTCTAAATGGTCATAATTCATTAGCCACTCCTCTTGATACTCTTGATATCCTTTCTCTAAATATTGCTGGAGTTTTGACATGGTAGTTTTAATATGTCTTGCTATGTACTTAAAACTACCCCTGCGTACTCTATTGTCATCAAGGATTAGCTTACCTTGATCATCAAATAAAAACCAAGGTGATGAGTAGTGATTCTCACCATTGACTTGGTGAGTGATGTGGATCGTAACTGAACGTTCAGTCAGATCAAACGTTGTGTTGAATTTTGAATGTAACATAATTTTTGTTGTTAGTTAGTGACAATATTGTCGATGCGAGAGAGGGAATCGAACCCTCTCATGATCCAATCTCGCAGGTGATTACTTACCTTGAATGTAAGCTACAATCTTGGTTGCCTGTTGCATCGCATACAAGCATTCCTTTGGCTTATCAGATAGGTGTTTACACCATCCTTTGATGTAGGCGACACTATTCTGATCAGAATCTTTCGGATCAAGTCCTAATAACCCTGAGATGTACATCGCTGATATCTCTGCTACCAATTCCTCCTTTGCATAGGTGTTATCACCCCAATAGGAGACTTCTGTGAGACTTTTACGATCCATTCGATCTTTGTGTCCAGTTGAATGGGCTAACTCATGAAACAATACCTTGTAGTACGAATCAGAGTCCACAAACGTTTCAAGTTTAGGCATATTGACCATGTCTTTGGCAACATTGTAAAATGCACCATCTTGCATGTGTTCGAGTCTTAACTTACCATCTCGGTCTACATAGCTTTTCGCAAGATCATCAGCATCCTTGATTGGTTCATTTGGCTTTGTGATCTCAGACTGATCAAATACGATTGGCTCAATGCCATCACATTGGGCGACATTGAACACATTGTAGTACCTAACTGAGAATGTCTTTTTGTATCGGTTTTGTGTTCTACCATCAACCACAATCTTCTCTGATAGATTAGCTTTCTTGATCTCTTTATCAGATAGATACTTCTCAGTCTTTTGATCAAAGTATCCGATCTTCCAAAAGTATACTTCTGTTGATTTCTCACCCTTTTTAACCTGACCACCATTGGCTTTGCATTGCTTGTAGGTCAACCATTGGTTAAATTCATATCTTTCATAGGTCATGACTGCATTGAGCATGAACACATTGAATCCTTTGTAATAGGTTTTGGTAGTGTGATTCATTGGTTGAAACTCTTCACCTGATTTCCATGGCATGAACCATTTCATCCCATCTCGCTTTAGTCCCTCTAAAACGATGTCGTTTACTTTCTGAAAAATTTTGTCTTGGTTTGACATATTTGTTGGTTTTTGTTGTTTGACATTATTGTCGGTGCCTACCGAGGAATCGAACCTCGGTGCATCCAATTAGGCAATTGATTATAACCATCCTTTTCTATGACTATATCTCTCAAGAATGTATTGGTATAACTTCTCTCTGTTACCATTATCAAGCATCGTTAAGAATCGCGTAAAGACTCCATAAGACAATCTTATCTTAATCCATCCTTTCTCTTCATCTGTTCCTCCATGACACATCGCAAACTTGTCTTTTAAATGATCGGCTAAACTTGGATCATCTGACCAACATTCATCGATGAAATTAGGATTGTAGTTGAGTCCAAACCAAACGATTGAATCGATGTGTTCGAATGTTTCTTGTGTTACTGTTGTTGTTGAAATTTCCATTTTATTGTTGTTTTTAGTGTGTAACGTGCTGAGAGTGAGCAAGTTAGCGTTAGATTCTGTATGTTGTTTGTCTCTCATACTGCTAATATATATTTAATTTGCATAAAAACCTAATGAAAACTATATTATTTATTTGATCCTATGTTGGAAATGTTGTTTTGTGTTCCAGTTTACAGAAAATCATACTGCACAAATTGATTGGACTGATCGAGTTTACTTACTTTGATTATTGTTTCTTTTTGGTTTTTGGGGTATTAAGCGAACGCAGTGAGCGTCCCTCAAGAGGATTATTTTTGCGAGATGTCAATCAAAATAAGGGACAACAAAGGATGCTCTCCAGTTGGAGACCTTATAACTGCCTGACAATCAGGTAGATAAAAAGCTCAAAAAATCTGCAATGCACCGATCAATTGCTACCCCCACCCCTAAGTTTTTTTTCAGTTTTTTTTTCGGGCCAGCGCGCGTATAGTATAGTATAATACAACAGTTCCGTGTATCTAATAAATTTGTATCTTTGGTAATGTCTTATAGGCTAGAGTTATACAACAGGTTACGAGTAGGGTTTGCATTAGGCTGGTCCTATTACTCTAGAGATAGGGAACATGACTGGTCAGAGCTAGTTATATATTTAGGTTTAATAGGTATAACAATAAAGAGTTATGAAAAAAATGAGTAGAGACAACAAGGTCAGCGATATGGTTGATGGGTTGTATGTAAAAAACGGTAGGTTAATAAACGGCAGGGTTAATAGCATGACAGGTATACAACAGGCTGCAAACATGAAGAGGATTATTGATGAGGATCGTAAGATCAAGATGATAGCAGAAGGAATAAGTCGAGCTGAAATGATGAAGAATTTGTTTGGATAATTTGTTGGTTAATTATCTTAATTGTGGGAAGGCTACTTTACTCAGGGGTAGCCTTTTTTTTATTTAAAAACCAACATATTTAAGCTATAAAGTATATAAATTGACTTAAAAAAAAGAGTGATGAATTTAAATGATATATATTTCATAGGTATTTTATTATTCTTCATTTGGTTTATAGATGTAACAAACCGTTAATTATGTTGATTTTCGACATAAAGCATGTTAATTATATGTTGGTTATTGATAGTTAACTAATTGATAATCATTACTTATGTTGATTATGTTAATTATCCTCGCATGGGAAAAGTTGAAACAACAATAAATAATAAAAAAATATATATATAAGTAAAGGGAAAAAAAATCAACATTCGACATTTTTTATATATTTGTATAAATCAAATCAAATAAAATCAAATGGATAATTCGGGAGGATATTCGCCAAAGGATTTACATTTTGGCAAAGACGCACAATCAAAACTTATATCGGGAATCACAAAACTATCAGATGCTGTTAAGAGCACTTTAGGTCCAATGGGTAACACAGTTCTAATTGAAAGCCCACATCACACGCACGGCATAACTGTTACAAAAGACGGTGTTACTGTAGCTAAGAGCATTCAGCTTTTGGATGCGGTAGAGAACCTATCGGTACAGATGATGAAAGAGGCGGCAGATCGAACAGCTTCAGAAGCTGGTGATGGTACAACTACAGCAATTGTTTTAACCGAGGCGCTTGTAAAAAAGGGTGTTGAGCTTATTGGGCCAAAGGATAATAAGACCATGATCTTGAGAGAGGTAGCTGCTCTAAGCGATAAAGTTATTGACAGGTTAAAAAAGCAATCCATACCAGTCACTAAAGATTTACTATTAGACGTTGCTACGATATCATCAAACAATGACCCTGAGATTGGCCAGATTATATCACAGACTTATAACCAGGTAGGAGAGAATGGGATTGTAACAGTTGAGAAGAGCCAAACCTCTGATACCACTTTTGAAACCACGCAGGGGATAAAGGTTGACCGGGGGTACTCAAGCCACCTGTTCATAAACAACCACAAGAAGGATGAGTGTATACTTGAGGACGTGCATGTCTTGGTGTCTGACTCTGAGATCAATAATATATTATCCATTGAGAATGTTCTAAAGCCAATAATTGCTGAGAACAAAAAACTATTAATAGTAGCACCGTGTTCTCAAAACGTAACAAATACGTTGGCGGCTAACGTCATGAAGAACAATCTGAAACTTTGTACCATTATACCTCCCAATTTTGGGTACAAACGCCACGAGCTGATGCATGACATCGCTCTCTCAGTAGGTGCTACTTATTTTTCTCAGAGCACAGGTGATGACCTGAGCCTTATGACGTTTAAAGATCTAGGTAGGGCATCGAAAGTTATCGTAGGAAAAGATAGCACGATCATACTCAAGGACGATAAGAAAGTTAGCAAAGAAGACATTGACAAAAGGGTTGAAGAACTCCGGGACGCACATAAGATAACAAAGAAAAAAGCCGACAAAGATTTTATCATGTCTCGCATCGCATCCCTCACAGGCGGTGTAGGCGTTATCTATGTCGGGGGAAATACTGACCTAGAGCAGAAAGAACTCTATGATCGGGTCGACGACGCCGTATGTGCTGTAAGATCAGCAATCGTTGAAGGTATTCTTCCAGGAGGAGGCCTTGCGCTGTGGGAGGCAGCGGAGGATATTACAGATTCAAAATCGATCGCTCACGCGATATTAGGGGAGGCGCTTTCAGCGCCTTTAAATCAAATTCTATCTAATGCTGGAATTGACTGGTCTCCCAATGGAGCGCAAGTAGGACAAGGGTTAGATGTAAAATCTGGTAAAACTGGCGACATGATTGAGATGGGGATCATAGATCCACTAAAGGTTACTCGAACAGCACTTCAAAATGCAGTGTCTGTTGCAACCACGATACTATCAACAAATGCCATAGTTACTATGGCTAGGAGTTATGAGCAAAAAAATATTGAAGGATGAGCCTCTTTTATCTGAAGAAGATGCAAATATATTAGCTGAAATAATAGCAAGTAAATTGATAATTGAGAAGCTTAGTAAATCAATAAAAGGCAAAACTGTTTTTGGAGTAGTGCTTGAGATATTATCTGAACATAAAAGTTTATGAAACCAATTGGAAAATACGTTGTGATCAAAACCATTGAAGAGGAACTAAAAACCTCATCGGGGTTATTACTTTCTGCGGAGGATTCTAACCAGCTTCGGTATAAGAAGGGGAGGATTGTTGAGGTAGGTACTGATGTTGTAGCTATCGATAAGGATAGCCTGATATACTACGATAAGCGCGCGGGATATACTATGCTTATTCATGATGAGCCTTATACGATTATTCGTGAGAATGACATTGTTCTTGTCGAATAGCTTCGTTCATTTTTAGAATTTGTTTTCTATAAACCTTATCGCTATAGCCTATGTCTGCCAAAAATATTGGATTGTTTGACTTAGCCGTTGGTATCAAGCCCCCGTCTAATTTATCGTATATTGACCCTAGCATTCGGTTGGCTTTGAACGATAAACCATAAAGCGCTTTCTTTCTCTCACGTCGGTTGTATGGTTTTATAACTTCAATCCACCCCTGTTGACGAAGTTTGTTAAACCTGTTTTTATTCCATCCTAGAACTGAATTAAACTCTTGAAACTTATCAACGTTAAAGTATTCTTCGCTATATAAAAAAAGTAGCATGTCTAGCTCTTGAGTGTTAACTTTATACTTTCTCATAACGAAATATCTGATAACTCTCCAGTATTTTAAGTAGTCTCTATTTCTTGAATTTTTCATTAGATTAAATTTTATAACTTTGTATAAAGATATTTATTAATGTGGAAAAAATTTAAACCCATGCAAAAAGATATTGCCAAAGAACTTAGAAATTACGTTGGAGCTTTAGGAATATTTGTAGTGGTGATAGGCCTTTTATTCTTTTTGTCCTTTCATCAAATACCCACTGAAAACAAAGATTTATTTGTTTCTATAGTAGGAGTTATTTCAGGATCTTTATCTGTAATTCTATTTACAATCATAGGAAGAAACCCTAATGAAGTTCAAGAGTTAAAAAATACTAACGAAAAATTATCAGGTCAAGTGCACCAACTTATTAGGCAGAAAGATGAATTAGAAGGAATGCTAATCGAAATGCAAAAAGAAATAGTAGATAAGCTTTCAATCGCTGGCATATACTTTGAATTGAAAAACAAAAAGAAAGAAGAAAAGTAACAAACAATATAATTCTAATCTAAATCAATAATTATGGCTAAAGCTAAAAAAGCAGCACCAAAAAAAGCTGCACCGAAAAAAGAAAAACCATCAACCCCAAAAACAAAAAGAGTTTGGACGGGAGAGCGATGGGAAATTATTAACCTTTAAATATTTTAATCATGCCGACAGTAAAAACTAAAAACATGACAAGAGTATTTCCTTACAATGCTGTAGGGAAAGCACAAGCCGATTCATTTTCAAAAATGATGAAAGGAAAAATTTCATACAATCCGGGTTATGGAATGGAGAAAAAAACAAAGTCTGGATACTAATGGCTAAGAAAGGACGCACAAAAGGCAATAAAATTTGCCCAGCAGGAATTGCCTGGGCAAAGCGTACCTTTGACACATATCCATCAGCCTATGCGAATATGGCTGCAAGCAAGTATTGTAAAGACCCTAACTACGCTAAAAAAAGCAAACGATGATAGATTCAAAAAAATTAAAAACCATTTCTGCTGAATTAAAAAAAGCCTCTGCTATGCATAAGGCACAAGCAGGAAAAATTGATCGTATGTTAAAATCTTTAAATAAGAAGAAATGAGATATCAACCTATGTGTCAGTGTGGCAATACATCTAATTCCGATGGCCACTGCGACGGCTCACACTTAAACAAGTAGATATGAGTAAAATGAACAAAAAAAGCCGAAAGAAAAAAAGAAGTACTTTCGGAATGCTAAGTGTAAAAGCTGGTATTGATAACAACCCGAATGCAACTCAAGCTGATAGAATAGCGGGTGCAACAATGAAGAAGTAAATGGGTGAATTAAAAAAATGGCGAGAACAAAAATGGGTTCGCATAGGTACAGACGGAACTATCAAAGGTCCGTGTGGAACTAGCAAAGACAAAAAGAACCCTGACAGATGTTTACCATTAGCCAAAGCCAGGCGTTTATCAAAACGTCAACTTGCAGCTACCGCCCGCAAAAAAAAGCGAGAAGGCTCCAGAGGTAAAACAGTTGTATCAAATACTAGAGCGGCAAAAGTAAGAAATGCATAATGGCTGATAAATCCAAAATGAAATGCAATGTCGTAATGAAAAGCGACCGGGCAGGTAAGAAAAAAATGGTAAAAGGTTGCGAGGGGGGTAAAGAAAAACTTATACATTTTGGCGCAACGGGTTATGGTCATAATTATTCCTCGGCAGCGAGAAAATCATTTAGGGCTAGACATAAATGTGGCACAGCGAAATCTAAGCTAACGGCAAGATATTGGTCCTGTAAAAAATTATGGGCTGGTCCAGGAGGATCTACAAAAAGTTCTCCCAAAAATAGGCAAGGAAAATATTAGTATATTTGTAATATGTTTAATTAAAAATTTTTAAAAATGCCTACAGTAAAATATTCTCAAGGATACAATGCCAGACTCGATGAGTCCATTGGCATGAAGGACGGAAAAAAATCTCAAAGCATGAAAGCTAGAAGAGATGAAAGCAAAGCTATGTCAAAAAAATTATATGGTCATGCGTATGGTGGAGATCACTCCATGGCATACGAATCACATGGTGAAAAAGGAAGTGTTAAAGGACATTTATCTTCTTTAATTAAAAAGTAATGGCTGCACGAGGCAGAACAAAAGCGGGAGCGTTTCCACAGATCAAAGAAAAAAATCAAGGTAAGTTTACCAGATGGGCTGAAAGGAATATGCCAGGTAAAAGTACATGTGGTGCTGCTGCCGCTGTTATGAAAAACACAAAAAAATATTCAAAGAGTGTAGTTGCCATGGCTAACTATGCTAACAATTTTGGATGTAAAAGATAAATATGAAATCAAGAGGTCTTGGAGATAGCGTCGCAAAATTTACAAAAGCTACTGGAATCAAATATGTAGTTGATAAAGTTGCTGAGGCAACTAACACCGACTGCGGATGCGATGAAAGACGCGACACTTTAAATCGAGTATTTCCTTATAAAAGATAAAAAATGGCATATCAAAAATTACAAGCAGGAAAAGCATGGTCTGTATATCCAAGTGATAATACAAACATTCCAGACATAGGAGTGGGTGGTGCAACTGGAACGACTACAACTGGAAGCGCAACTCAACTTATTGACGCATCAAGAACCGGTGATGATCCCGACAATATGGTAACTCTTAGCTTTTTACTAGCTGGAATAAAGCCAGGGATGATAATAGTTAATACCTCCGATGGGACTCAGACCACAGTTAAAAGTGTTGTTAACGGAACCACATTAAACGTTGATAATAATATATTTACAAACACAGGTAAATCATATGCTATTTATGGTGGTACCCAAGAAGGAGCAGTTCTTTATATTGGTGGTGCAGGAAATATACGTGTAACTACAGCAGGCGGAGATGACGTAATTTTTGTAGGATTACAAGCAGGTACATTTTTCCCTGTTCAAGTTGTAAAAGTTTTCAATACTTCTACAACTGCAACTAGCATTATGGCTTTGTGGTGATTGTAATTGGTATTATTATATAATGATTAGTTACATAGCTATAGCAAATTCAATAGGTAGCCTTTTTCCCTCAAGCGGGTCAGGAGGTGTGCAAAATATTATAACGGAGGCATCTGATCAAATTGTAACAGAAGCAACTAGTCAAAACATAATAACAGAATAAAAGAAATAAAATGTCAGTAAAATTTTCACAATTCACCCAAGAAACAGTAGCAGCAAATGTTACTAGATTAGTTGGATATACGGCGACTGGGGATTTAAACATTCAAATACCACCAGGCAACCTTGACACAACCTATAATCTAGAAACCAGCCAAGCTAGCAATAATGTAATACTTAAACTTACCGGCACAAAGACAGGAACAGCAGACAGCACTGAAGATTTGCAGTTTACTGCAAGTAATGCAATTGCTCTTACTGCAGGAACAGATGAGATAACTATAGCAAGTACGGCTTACGCTTTATCAGCAACAGATAATGCCGACCCAGCTCAAAACACTCCTGTAGTATTAACAGGAACTGGCGGTGGTGACTCAGGAACTGATACAGTTAATATCATTGGCTCAGGAACTGTGGGCGTAACCTCTTCTAGTGGAACAATCACCATAACAGGTTCAAGTGGTTCGACAGGTGTAACAAGTTTTACAAATGCCAATGGTACTTATATTTCGGCAGCTACAGTTAATACAAATGCTACAGGGGCTGTAACGACAGGAGCGATAGATTTATCAGCAACAGGAACGCCTTCAGCTTCAAACTTTTTAAGAGGTGATAATACATGGGCGACTCCCGCAGGTGCATATACAGATTGGAAGCTTGAGGGCGACCAAGGTACTCAACAAGCTATTGCAGATGGTAATGTAACTACTTTCAAAGAAAATACTACAGTAACAGTTAACAGTGTTCAAGTAGGGGGTGGTGTGGTTACTACTGCTTCCAATACTGATAATTTACTTTTGGATCAGACATCAGAGATGACAGTTACTGTTGTGAATCCAGGATCAGGAAATCAACTGTATATAGATGGAGCTTATCAAGCATCTATAAATCTAACACCTGGTTTTACATATGAGTTTAATCAAGATGCAGCAACAAACGATGGTCACCCGTTAGAAATCGGTGAAGTATTAGATGGAAGTACGCCTTACGCTACAGGAATACAATATTATGGAAGCACATCTGCTGACACGCTTACAGCTGTTTCACAAGCAGATTATTCTAATCCAACAAACTTCAATAGCTATGCTACTAGAAGAGTAAGGTTGAGAATTACACAAAATTCACCTACTCTTTATTACTATTGTTCTATCCATTCAGGTATGGGCGGTAGTATTACATACGGAGGTGGAGCAGGAGTAACTTTTACTATAGCAACTGACACAGGAACAGGAACGAACGATACATTAGCTTTAGGTGTTTCTCCAGGTAGTGATAACAATGTTCAGTTATATATTGATGGTGTGTATCAAAGTAAAAGCGCTTATAGTGTTACAGGATCTAATTTAACATTATCAGGCGGAGCTAAATTCCCAAATGGTTCAGCTGTAGAAGCGACAACTATAACATAATCTAAAAGTCAATGGCAACAACCAAGGTCTCTACGGACGTAATAGACATGAGTGGTAATACTGGTGGGCTCACCTGGGTTAAAGGAACAACCGCAGATAAGCCAGCGGGAACCTTGGGAGAGCTACGTGAAAATACAACTACAAAAAAGACTGAAATATATACTGACGAAACAGGTACAGCAGAGTGGAGAAATTTAAAACAAACCAATACTTCTTTTCAAGTTGACTTTTTAGTTGTAGGCGGCGGCGGCGGCGGCGGCGGAACTAGTTCAGATGCTCCTGGCGGCGGCGGAGCAGGTGGGCTAATAACATCATTTGGAAGTAATTCTGGAGGAGGCGCAAGTTCAGCTCTAGCTCTAAATTTAGATAAGTCAACAGAATATACCGTCACTATTGGAGGAGGTGGACCAGGTGGAGTAGGAAAGAACCATGGTAGTGATGGCGAAAATTCTGTATTTAACACAATAACTGCAACAGGCGGAGGTGGCGGCGGAACATCAGAGGGCACGGCTGCTGAAGATACAGGAAGAACAGGTGGATCTGCAGGCGGGTCTGGAACCGGAACGAGTTCTTCAACAAGACCATCCACTGCAGCGGTAAATAATCCAGTGCAAGGATATGCTGGTGGTGCTTCTGTAGTAAGTCCTAATAAACGTGGAGGCGGCGGCGGCGGTGCTGGAGAGACTGGAAACACTGACGGCCAAGGGCATGGAGGTGATGGTTTAGAAGTTAATATAATAGGGGGCACTGGAAACTATTATGCCGGCGGCGGCGGCGGCGGATATTTTGGAAGCTCAGATCTAGTGCCTGGAGGAGAAGGCGGCGGCGGTGATTCCCCAGCGTACGAAAGTCATCCCGGAGATAATGGATCACCTAATACTGGCGGAGGTGGTGGTGCTGCTAAACGTGGATCTGGAGGGGGTAATCAAAATGGCGGTATTGGTGGATCAGGAGTTGTTATTTTACGGTATACAACAGCAGATGTGTCTAGTTTTTCAGTTACAGGAACCTTGAACACTCCATCGCCCGTAGCAGACGGGTCATCCTCTTCTATAACTTTTACAACAGGAACTGGAACAGTAACATTTAGCTAATATGGGACACTACGCACTAATATCAAATCTTAAAACAACTGTTACGGAGCGGGACGAGTTAGAAGTTTTATATCAAACTAAAGAAGATATTATGACTGCTAATACAAATAGCGCAGAATATCAAGCGCTACTAGCTGACTATAATTCTAAAAACACAAGCGCCACATTAGAGGCCCTAGAGGCCGAGCTTCAAGCGCTTTATCCCGAAAATCCTGAAAGTGAAGGTTACCCTACGGCCGAGCAAGTTGATCCTATTAAAAAAGCAATTGAAGATGAAAAGGCTAGTTTGAAGAGTCAACAGGATGATCTAATGGCGCTGATGCAAACAAAGCAGAATGAAGGCACTGAGACTGTAAATGATCAGATTGCAGCTAAAAATACTGAAATAGCAAACAAGCCATCTTTAGTAGAAAGTGTAATTACAGGAATAGACGAAACAATAGAAGAGCGCCCAGTTGGAGCCACTATGGATCTTACACCAGAGCAAATTGCAGCCCTACCCACCGAAACATATGACACCACATCTTGGATTGAAAACCTGTATAAGCTAGAAACAAAGGCTCAAGCTGTAAAAAGAACTTCTTACAATACTGTTGGAGGTGTACATATATACGGAGGAACACCTTTTCGAAAAAACTATGCGGGTAAGGGATACTTATATGACCCTGTAAGAGACGCATTTTATACCCCCCAGCCTTATGCAAGTTGGTCCTTAAATGAAACCTCATGTCTTTGGGAGCCACCCACTCCGGCTCCTGATGGAGAAGGATGGATTTGGGATGAAGAAACTCAAACATGGAAACAAATAACATAATAAAATGGCACTTACCAAAGTAAAATCGGGAAGCGTAGATTTAAATAGAGCTAACAGTGAAAGTGGATTAAGAATGCCAACGGGTACTGCATTTTCTGGCACCCCAGTTGAGGGCATGATGAGAAACGACACCACACAGGCCTCAGACGGTTCGGCTAGCACAATGCAACACTACGATGGTAGCGCATGGAAGAACTTTGTTAATGTAGATCTTCCTTTAGAAATGGAATATCTTTGTATTGCGGGCGGCGGAGCCGGTGGTTCTTGGGGCGGCGGCGGCGGAGCCGGTGGTTATTTAACTAACTTCGGAGGCACTAAGTCAGTATTAACTGCGGGTGCAACTTATACCGTTACCATTGGCGGGGGAGGTGTCAAACAAACTGCAACAGGAACAAGAACCGTAGCAAATCCGGGTGTGAATTCATCCATATCAGGTACAGGGGTTTCAGTTACTTCAACCGGCGGCGGCGGCGGAGGGACTTTGATATGGGCATCAAATACTACAGAATACCCGGGTCAAACAGGTGGTTCTGGTGGAGGGGCTAGTTCTATGCGCGCCACGGG
>Ga0208159_1000709_pt1 | contig 13092 bp, 5 predicted proteins | sample 9_EtaG_FD_184082 | JGI IMG/M metagenome (GOLD analysis project Ga0208159, IMG submission 184082) | Marine viral communities from the Subarctic Pacific Ocean - 9_ETSP_OMZ_AT15188 metaG (SPAdes) (version 2) | ecosystem: Environmental > Aquatic > Marine > Oceanic | place: Pacific Ocean | collected... | reverse complement strand
CATTATTAAAATTTTTCAATGATCTTAAAGCAATAAGACAATTCGGAGACACTTATATTAATAGCACAGTTAATGAAATATACAGAGTTACAAATTTAGTCAGAAGTACGGCATCAGCAATCGGTGCAGTATTGAAAGGTATAATGCAAAATCTTCGTAATTGGTTGCTCGATAAAATTAGACGAGGTATTCAAGATTTAATTGATATGATATTTCCAACCCTTGCCAAACAATTAAAAAATACCATAATAGGACAAATTATTGATAATATTCTATGCAAATTTAAAGATATAATCAAAAACCTTGGCAGTCTTGTTGGAGACTTCTTATTCGAACTTATCGGTAATGTTGTCAATCTTCCTCTTTGTGGAGTTCAGCAATTTACAAACGGATTAATTAATAATGTTGTTGCCAAAGTAGATGAGGCACTGGCACCAATATTAGATGGCATCAATGATCTTTTAGGTGGTGCCGGTAAAATTGTTGGTTCAGTATTTGAGGCACTTGATTTCATTCTTGGATTTGAAGCATACCTTTGCCAAAAACCAAATTGCCCGGAAATTAAATCCACAATATTAGGACCATGGGCAAACTCTCCCGATAAACCTTTTGGAAATGGTTTTGATAATTTTGTTGGCGGTGCCGAGAATTATATTTTGGGTGGAGGATTGGAAAAGTCCGTTAATGGATTATCAATTTTCGGTGGAACATTAGGAGACTTGGCAAATGCACCCGATGCAGCATTCCCATGTGATACAGATCCCTTTAAATGTGGTCCACCATCCATTGAAATTTTTGGTGGTGGTGGTATTGGTGCCGTAGGTAAGGCAGTTATTGATAGATTTGGTAGAATTTATGGAATCGATGTAGAAAATGGTGGTAGTGGATACACAAAACCTCCATTTGTAAGTATTATTGATCCATGTGATAATGGTAGAGGTGCATCTGGATATGCAGTAATTGATTATGAAACAGGACAAGTTATTGATATTCCAGTGATTAATCCTGGATACGGATATCCAAACGCACCAACTGGTCTTGATGAATTTGGTGATCCGGTAGATCCAACATTACCTGGCGGCGGAGGAACCACTCCTGGTGGTGGAGATACTATCATCGATCCTGATATTGTAGTAAATGACTACGTGGTTTGTTTAAAAGGTTTCGATATTATTTCTACAGGACTTGGATACACGCCCACAGATGAAATTATAATTACACCAGACGTTCCAAATTTAGAGGCAAGTGTTAGAATAACAGAGGAAGGTCAAATTGTCAGTATAACTTTAACAGGTGAAGTTTGTGGTTTAACTGATATTCCAACTGTTACAATAAAAAGTCCGACAGGAGAAGGTGTCAAAATTAGACCAAGATTCTCCTTCAAGAGACTTACTGATGATATTGAAGAAGAAACACCACCAGAATTGATTGTTCCCGTAGATAAGGCAACTACTAGTGATGGTATTATTAATGCTCTTGCTCAAAGAAGTGTCGTTCGTGTAATTGATTGTGTTGGAAATACTGCCCCAGTCATCGGATATGTTAATGGTCAACCATATTCTGGACCATTCCATGTTCACCCATCCAAAGGCGTGAAAATGGTTGGTGCCTTCCATATTCGTGGATATCATGATACAATTTATGATACTGCTGAAGAAAGTTTAAATAGAAGAAGAAGATCTACTCAACTCTCAACTCCTGCACCAGCAACCCCTCAAACTCCTGCATCGACATCGAGACCTGCACCAACGCCAAGACCTACACCAGCACCAAGATCTGCTCCCACACCTACTCCAAGACCTGCACCCACTCCAAGACCCTCCCCATCACCACCACCATCATCATCACCAGGTGGCGGTGGCGGATATGGTGGATATTAAGATTAAAAAATTATGACATTTATCCCAGAAACTCAACTTGCAAATAATCAACACGGTCGATTATGTTTTGGTCCTATCGCACCAAAGGATAAGGATGATAACACTGCAATGTCTTTATTTTTGGATGGCGGATATACTCAACTATGTAATAAAAACGGAAATTTATCTGTAGTTGTTCCCGGCAAATCTGAAGAACTTTGTGGAACTGAATTGGCACAGGGTGACCAACAAGAAACACCCGAAGAAGCAATTGCGAAAATTATTACCGCGAGAAATGGTGATATTTGTATCATTGCCGAGAATGGAAATATAAAATTCAAGGCAAAAAACATATACGCAGAATGTATAGGTGATGGTAATGATGGATCATTTTTGTTAAAAGCAAATGATCATATAACAATGACTGCCGGAGAGCAAATAACCATCAGTGGTTCTAAATTATGCATGTTGTCATCTGATGCCATTACTCTGAATGCTCAAGGTTTTTTGAATTTATTCTATGCTGATGTAATTCAATCATCTCCTCTTAATGTGGTTTCAAGTATACTGCAAGGAGATATACTTAAAGGATTTATAGATACTGTTAGAAAAACTTGTGGATAAGGAGTAAAAATGGCATTTGAATCTTTAGAAACAAATCACTTAGATGTTTTCAACTCTTTTACCGGTGGCGGTGTTGTATTTCCGAAAGGATTTACAGAACCCGGCGGAGGTATTCTATCGGTATATAAGGGACACTTTGGACAAGGATCTAGTGCAATTCCTTATAGTGCATCATTAGTTGCTGGACCTTCTGTTGGTCCTATTCCCACTCCATTAACATGGAACTTTTTGGGTCTTGGTGCTGAAGTAGGAACGAGAAATTTGATTGGCGTAGATGTAAAGATTGGTTCTGATATATCACTAGGTGCAATCTCGGCAAGATATAGTGCGGTATTTAATAAAATAACCGGAAAAGAAGCAACTGTAGCTCCGGCAGATACTTCTGTGGCACCGGTAGAAACACATGTAGCTGCTAATGGGAACTTATTCGGATTCTGGTCGATTATGGGCACTCCTTTTATACAGGTAATATCTCACATTAATTCTCATTCGGATGGAAGATTGAAAAAGGATATTGAACCCATTTCCAGTTCTACATCCTTGACAAAGGTGTTACAATTAAATCCTGTATATTATAAGTGGAAAAAAGAACTTGTTACATCTTCATTTTTAAAAGCTCACGGAGAAGGAAAACAGATTGGTCTAATTGCACAGGAAGTTGAAGACATCATTCCCGAAGTTATGACGGAGGGAGAACTTAAGGGCAAAGACTGGAAAGGTGTCAACTATCCCAAATTGACCACCATGTTGATTGGAGCAGTCAAAGAACAACAAAAACAGATTGAAGAATTGAAAACTAGAATTACTGAATTAGAATCATGAATGAAAATTTAGCAAATAGAGCTCTCGAAGTTTTAAACAGAGACCAGGATCAATTAAAGGGTGCATACGAAAAACAATCTGATTATGATGCACCGGATAAAATAGAAAAAGTAACAGTCACAGAAAATTCTGATGGAACTTGGAGTCAAAATAAAGAACTTGTCGAGAGTGGATTTAAAGATGGGGGTGTTATTGGAGAAAGAGAGGCAGAAATTGAAGAAGAAGCAGAAATATTGCAAGAATTTTGTGCAGAAATAGACAATAAAATTATTGGTATTCTCACTCAAATTGATGATAAGAAAAGAGAAATAGTTACTCTATCACTTACAGCAGGAATTTCGACTGGAACAGAAGATAGTCCGCTCAATTTTTGCAACTCATCATTGGGTGTTGGTATAGTTACATTGTTTGATATAAACGAAGACACAGAAACTGTTAAAATATACACTAAGATGGCAGGTCCCAATGTTGATTACGGGACAGAAAATCCATTTGAACCTGACACAACCATATCTTTAAGTGGAGTGACAACACACTATGCAGGATTTGGATACGAGAATGTTGCCGAATCATCCGTTTATAAAAATAGTGCCGGATCTGTAACCGGACTCAAAACAGATGGAAGTGGACCAGGAATTTCTACAAATGGTAGACTTGATTTAGCAGGAACCGGAACACCTTTTAGTGGTGCTTTAACATGTGCTCAAATAAAAACTCAAATCGATTCCTTGTATGATGATATTATTGTGCTCCGAAATGAAATAGGAACACTTCGAGGCAATCTTAATATTGTTAAAAATAAGAAATCAGAAAAAGAATTACAAAACTGGGGATGTAAAAATATTAGATCCGAAGTTGATGCTAGAGCAACTTCCGAATCATCAGTAATATCTGCCGTTGTGGGTCTATCAACAAGCAATTGATGCTACTATATAATTAAACCAATTGGACATGATGATATGGGGAACGAACATGTCAGCAGCATTCTAGTCGATATTTGTAAGAGAACCGTTATTGTTTTAGGCAATGAGGGTGATACGAGAGTAATAGAATGTGAGACCGTAAATGAGTTCATGAATGTTCTAAAGATTATTGATGAAAACATCGAACCAGAGATGGTAGTGTATGCCAAACTTGCAGTTCGTAAGAAAAGAAATTCAATTAATAAAGGTAACTAAATAGAATATAGAAATATTTCAGCAGTAAAATAATACCATGCCTCTGAATAAACTAGATAATTTTATCAAGAATACTGAAGGTCGCATACTATATGTAAGTCCATCAGATCTGGACGCAACTGATAGTATTAATAATCAGGGCAATTCTCTTGCTCAACCATTCAAAACTCTTCAGAGAGCACTGCTAGAGTCTGCAAGATTTTCTTATTTGCAAGGAAATAGTAATGACTTGATTGAGAGGACAACTATTCTTCTCATGCCTGGAATTCATGAGATTGATAATAGACCTGGTTTTGCTCTTAAAAGTATTGGTGGAGTCGCAAAAGTATTTTCTCCTGGTGGTGGAGAAACCGCAGCATCAGATACTTTATCTCTCAAACTAGATTCTAATTTTGATATCAATCAAGAAGATAATATTCTTTACAAGTTTAATAGTGTCAATGGTGGAGTCATCGTTCCCAGAGGAACATCCGTTGTTGGTCTTGACTTAAGAAAGACTAGACTTCGCCCAAAATACGTTCCAAACCCAACAGATGCAACAGTTGCTGGATCTTCGATTTTTAGAATTACTGGTACATGTTACTTCTGGCAGTTCTCATTCTTTGATGGCGATGATAAGGGTACAGTCTACACTGATCCCACAGATTTTTCCGTAGATAATAGATCTAAACCAACATTTTCACACCATAAACTCACTTGCTTTGAGTATGCTGATGGTGTTAACAATGTCAATAACTATGATCTAACCGATCTTGACATGTATTATGCGAAACTTTCTAACGCATATAATCAAGCATCGGGTAGAAATATTGATCAAAAATATCCTGCCAATCCACAAGGATTTGAGAAGCAAAGACCCGAATGGGAAATTGTCGGTGCCTTTGCATCCGACCCAATACAAATTGATTCGATTGTATCAGGTAGTGGCGGAACTCCAAGTAGCATCATCACTGTTACTACCAAAGAAAATCATGAATTACAAGCAGGAACTCCAATCAAAATTATTGGAGTCTCTCCTAATGACTACAATATTTCCACAAAAGTCCAGAGCGTTTCTACAGATAATCCAAAAGTATTCACATATCTACTCCCAGACTTTAGAAAAAATCTGGAAACCCCCGGTAATACATCAAGTGCTAGTGTAACTATTGAAACTGATACCGTAACTGGTGCGTCTCCATATATCTTTAACATCTCTCTGCGTTCAGTCTTCGGCATGAACGGTATGTTGGCAGATGGAAATAAAGCATCTGGATTCCGTTCAATGGTCGTGGCTCAGTTCACTGGAGTCTCACTTCAAAAAGACGATAGAGCGTTTGTAAAGTATAACAAATCAAATAGAGTATATGATGGTCTTTCTCAATCTAAAGTAACTGGTAGCACTTTGTCGGTAGAGTCATCTTCTACCAATCCAAATACTGTTTACCATTTAGATTCTGGTGCGGTTTACAGAAATGGATGGGAGACCTGTCATATTTCAATGACCAATGATGCAATCCTTCAGATTGTTTCTGTGTTTGCTATTGGATATAACAAACACTTCTTTGCAGACACCGGTGGTGACGCATCAATCACCAACTCCAACTCTAACTTTGGTCAATTATCATTAACTTCTGCAGGATTTAAAAAAGAAGCATTTGCAAAAGATAATAAAGCATTTGTCACTAACCTCATTGCACCTAGAGCAATCACCAGTGAGCAAGAAAATATTGATTGGCAGGCATTAGATGTTGGTATTACAACATCAGTTGCAAATAATAGAAGATTATATCTTTTCGGATTTACTGACAAAGATGTAAAACCACCAATTTTAACGCAAGGATTCCGTGTTGGTGCAAAAGTTGAGGATAAACTATTTGTAGATTTTAGTGCAGTTACAGGATATGGTGTAAGTGAAGCAAGAATCTTAATGAGTGATGAGGAGACCAGTAGTGTCAAAGAACATCGTGTAGCATCTGGTCCAGCATCTAATGTTTTCTCTATCGGTGCTCACAATCTTTCTACGGGTGAAAAGGTTATTATTAGGAGTGATGATGGTGATCTGCCAGAAAACATTACCGCAGAAACAATATATTTTGTCATTGATAATGGCAACAACAATGATATTAGATTAGCATCTTCTTTCACTTCCGCACAAAATTCTACTGCAATTGAGGTTTTCGGAGGAACTAACCTCACTATTTTAAGTAGAGTATCTGATAAGGAACCCGGAGATCTGGGACATCCAGTTCAATATGACACCACAAATACCCAGTGGTATATCAATACCAATGCTGGTAGTGAAATTTATACTGCATTAACTCAAGTTGGTGTTCAAACTAATGCTGGATTGGATGCTAGAACTGACACTTCATTCCTAAAGAGAATTGCAGATGCTAGAAGTTTAGATGAAAAGATTTACAAACTTAGAGTTGTAGTTCCAAAAGAACTTGCAAATGGAAAAAATCCTGAAAGTGGATTTGTTCTTCAAGAATCTAGTTCTACTGGTGTAAGAACTGATGCAGACTTTGATTTGTCCACAATCACAGTGAATGATTATGATTTCAATAGAAATCCTAGATTCATCGGTAGTTGTACATTCTCTGGCAGCACCGTATCAATTAGATCCGAATTACCACACAATGTAAGTGTTGGTGATGTTGTTATTGTCAAAAATGTAACTGATACAACTAACACTGTTGGCACAGCAAATAGTGGATACAATGGCACATTCACAGTTGGGTCAGTTACCAATGACATGGAATTTACATATGAAACTGGTAGATCTCTTGGTCCGGCACTTACAAATGATTTAACCACTAGAAATAGTTCTCTACCAAGATTCGAAATTAATAACTTACAGAATAATCTGTTTGTTTATAGAAACGAAACAATTTCTGAATATATTGATGGTCAGCAAGATGGCATCTATCACCTCTATGCATTGAATGCCGATGTTGGAGTTACCACAGAGTTTAACTATAAGTATAATCAAAATGTTGTTGATCTTTATCCACAATTAGATAGAGATAATGTTGATGATAGTCCAGCATCAACTAAATCATTTGCTCTCAGAGCACCTCTTGGTGCAGTTCAAACAAGTGATTTGAAGAAGAGTCTTACGAGAGAATCCACAGACTCTTTCAACAAGAAGTTTAAAAGACATTTAGTTGTATCCGCAGAGTCTGCTTTGAGTGTTGTTGCTGGAATTGCAACTCTAACTTTCACAGAAAATCATGGTTTCTCTGGAATTCTAACTCATGAAGGTGCAATCACCGGTGGTTCTGGTCACGTAAATGGAACACACTACAATGTAAAACTCTTTAATGAAGTTGGGTTATCTAGTTGGAATGGTGCTACTGCCATTGTTGGAGTATCTGGTGGTGCTGTTGTCAGCATGGACGTTCAATCATCTGGATCAGGTTATCAGGATGGAGATGAATTATTCTTTGACACCGCAGCAATCGGTGGATCTGCTAATGCAAAAATTGCCGTTGCCACAAGAGGATTATCTAATGCAAATCTTCTCAGCACTGATGGTAGTGTTCTGCAATTAACTGGTATTGGAACCACGGCATTTGGTCTTTACAGAGTTACTGGTGTTCCTGGAAGAAATCAAGTTTCTATTGCAAAAACAATAGGAGATCCATTCTCTATCGAAGGACAATATGGTATTTCTGTAGCTCCTGTTGGAAAAGTTTCCTCAAATTCATTTGACTCTAGCACAGGGACTCAAACATTCAATTGTTCAACTCCTCACGGATTAGTTGCAGGTAATAGATTTAGAGTAACTGACTCCAGTAATAACAATCTTGGAGATTTCTTGGTAAAATCAAGAGTTGGTGTTAATACTTTCACTGCAGTTACAAATGCAAGTTTGTCTGCAGAGTATATTCTTAAGCACGGACTATCTGCAAATGATGGCGTCTCTGATAAATCTAATGAGAATCTTGCATCGAGAGGTATTAGTTTCTATGACACTGAAGTTTTAAGACTGGGTGGTTTTAATGGAGATAATACTCTGCAAATATCTGCGGTCAATTCTGGTATTGCCACAACGAAGAGATTCCCTCTAGGTTCTTATCTCCAGGTTGACAGCGAAATCATGAGAGTTGTTAGTAGCACTCTCGGTGGTGTAAGTGATAATGAAATTAGTGTTGTTCGTGGTGCTTTAGGAACAGGAATCTCCACACATGATCCCGGTTCGCTTATCAATAAAGTTGACCCAATTTCAATCGAATTCCGTAGACCATCTATTATTCGTGCATCCGGTCACACATTTGAATATCTAGGATATGGTCCTGGAAACTATTCTACGGGTCTTCCACAAGTTCAGGACAGAACTCTAACAGAGACTGAAGAATTCCTCTCTCAAGCACAAGAGAGAAGGGGTGGTGTTGTTGTTTACACTGGTATGAACAACAAAGGAGACTTCTATGTTGGAAATAGAAGAACATCCTCTGCAACTGGTGAAGAAACTACATTTGACATTCCGGTCTCAACAGTCACTGGAGAAGATCCAGCAAGATTGAGTGTTGTTTTTGATGAAGTCACTGTAAAAGAGAGACTTGTAGTCGAGGGTGGAGATGCAGGTCAAATTCTCTCTCAATTTGATGGTCCGGTAACTCTTACCAAGGAGATTACCACCAAGGATAAAATAACCTCAAAAGGTGTGGTTAAAATTACTGACACTACTCAATCAACCAGCACAACAACTGGAGCACTCGTAGTTGATGGTGGTGTTGGTATTGCCAAAAACTTAAATGTTGGTGGAGACATCAATGTTACGGGCAATACGAGTTTTACAAATAATCTTACTGGTGCAGGTGCCACATTCGGCAATATTCAGATTGCGATCACCGATGACAACACAATTGACACCACAACTGATGATCTGAAACTTGATGCTGCCACTAACAGAATTGCTGCTAATGCTAATTTAAGTGTTGACGGAGAGTTAAATGTAACTGGCATCTCTACATTTGCAGGACAGGCAGTATTTAATACTGGCATCGTCCCAGATGCTGATGAGGGTGCATATCTTGGCACTACATCATTACCATTCTCCGAGGCACATATTGGCGAAGTTATAATTGCTAGTGGTACAGGTGCTAATGAGGATAGAACCATTACAACCGCATCTGGTAGTTTATTCCTTGATGCAGATGGAACTAATCCTGTTAATGTATTAGCAGATGTATTAGATGTTGATGGCAATCTGAATGTTGATGGCACATCACAATTTGATAGTAATGTCAATATGGGTAGCAATCTAACGGTTGCTAGCACTCTTGATGTTAATGGTTTAGCAGATATTGACAACGTTAGAATTGATGGCAACACCGTCAGCACGTCTAGCGGCAAGTTAATTCTTGATTCTGATTCTGGTGAGGTTGAAATTAATGACAACTTAGATTTGAACGGAACATTAAATGTTTCTTCAACATCAACATTGGGTGGTAACACTGCCATTACCGGAACATTAACAGTCACCGATGACATCACCGCATTCTTCTCTTCTGATGAAAGATTGAAGGAGAATATCACACCAATTGAACAACCTCTTGCCAAGGTACTTTCAATTAGTGGTAATACATTTACATGGATTGAAGGTGGTGTTCATGAAGGTGAGGACACCGGTGTTATTGCACAAGAAATTGCTGCTCTTGGACTTCCTGGACTCACTGTTACTAGGGAAACTGGTTACATGGCAGTTAAATATGACAAACTCACTGCACTACTTATTGAGGCAGTCAAGGAATTATCAGCAAAAGTTGAAATTCTGGAGCAAAAATTATCAGATAAATAACTAGATGGAGATCCTAAAGTATTCTAAAGTAGATGGCAAATTATAAGAAGTCCTTTAACTTTCGTAATGGTGTCCAAGTTGATAATGACAATTTTATAGTAAATGCAAATGGCCTGGTCGGAATTGGCACATCGATTCCGACCGAGTTTCTTGATGTAAGAGGAACTGCAAAGGTCAGTGGTATTGTATCAACTTCTGATTTATTTGTCACCGAGGACGTATTTGTATCAGGTGCATCAACAGTAACAATATTGGATGCAACCAGTCTTAATGCAACTGGTGTTGTAACAGCACAACAATTTATAGGTGATGGTAGTTTACTATCTGGTGTTGTTGCAATCGCAAGAACTGGATGGGTAATAAACAGTTCAGGTATTTCTACATTAACACATGTTGGTTTAGGCACAACTAATCCTGCAACTTTATTGCAAATTGGTGATGATCCAACATCGGCAACTTATGGTGTTGGTATTGATTCAACTGGACAAGGCAACTTTACAGGTATTATAACTGCTGGTTCATTTCAATCCACTGGTATCATAACTGGTTCAAGCATACTTGCATCTGGACTCTCCACATTCTTCTCCAGCGTTCAAATAACAAATGATTTAAATGTTGGTGGTGCTTTAACTGCCACTAGTTTTGTTGGGGATTTAACCGGAGAAATTAATGCCGCAAAATTTGATACAAACTCTACAGGTATTGTTGTATCCGGTATTGCAACCTTTACTGATGATGCACAAATTACTGCCGGTGGATTAACTGTTACTGGTGTCACGACTTCAACAAGTTTTGACGGTAATATTACTGGTAATGTAACAGGAAATGTTGTAGGTAATATAACTGGTGATGTAACCGGAGATTTAAGTGGCGATGTAAATAGTGGAATTTCTACATTTACTGTACTTAAAGTTGGTACAGCAGTTACAATGTCTGCTGGTATTATCACTGCAACGAGTTTTGTTGGCAGTGTAACCGGAAATGTGACTGGTGATGTAACTGGTGATGTAACTGGCAATGTCACAGGATACTTAAGTGGTGTTGCACAGACCGCAGGTTTTGCATCAACTTCATTCGGACTTGATGGCACACCTGCTATTACAGTAGGAAATATTGTTGGTTCATCTGCAACTGTAACCGCACTGGTTGTTGATAATAAACTCGGTATTGGTTCTGATACTCCTGCTGCTGATATAGAGATCAGAAAAACAACAAATACAGCAGTTGATGTTATTACATCACTTAACACTGCGAGAATCAGTGTCGGACAATCTGTAGGAACCGGAAATAGTAGTGGTGTTTTAAGTTTCAACTCCGGAACACTCAGTCTCTCCAATTATGATATTGGTGGTGTCAACATCAATCTTCATTCTGGTGCTGGTATTGGAACGACAGAAAGTTTCAAGGTTCGTTATGACGACAATACCAAGTTCGAGACCACATATGATGGAAAAGTCGGTGTAAATCGTCATGGTATTACACTCACACGAGAACTAGAAGTCGGTGGAAATGTATTCGTCAGTGGTTATGGTCAGTTCTCCGGTATTGTAACCGTAGGACAAGGTGCTAATCAACTTACTTTGGGTGATGGTAGTGCTCTACCAATCTCTAGTAGTGCTGTAATTAATATAACCAGTGGAATTACCACATTCAATGATGTTCTTGTCAATCGTAATTTTAGAGTTGGCACTGGTATTGCCACATTATCAGGTGATACCTTCATCGGAGGAAAGTTAGGCGTTGGAACAGCAAGTGATGCTGGATTCCTTGGTGCTTATTCATCTACAATCTTTGGTGATTTCTACTCTACCGGTGCAATTGTCGGCAGAACCGAACTTGGAATCACTACAACTGCTGATGGATCATTACAAGTTGACCCAAGAACAATTCCATCCGGATTAGGACAAGTTGTTCCTGAAGTTGCATATGGAAACTTCCAAGCAGATGGTGGTTCTTTCACAATGTTTGGAGGGACAGGATTATTTGTTCCAACTGTTGGAGTTGCAACCATAGGATATGGTGCAACCAATTTGGGTATGACTCAAAGTGATCATGATAGCACCAAGTATCTGACGAGAATTGGAATCAATACTTACTTTGCAAGATCTGTTCTTGATGTTGGCATGGCAAGCACCACGATGAGCAGTTTTGTCATCATGCCTTCACTTAATAATGAAGAATTAGACATCGTTGCCAACCTTCATACCTCAAATGCTGGTGGTAATCAGAATGTAAATCCAGTTCAATCTGGATTTGGAACAGCAACTGCCAAGAAACTTCTTGGTGATTCCGGTGTTCCTGGTGGTTCTATTGTTTATAACAATGAATCCAGAAGACTCAATGTTAGCACGGGTGGCACAGTATTCTGCGGTATTGCAACATTAACACAAAATCAGTCCGGATATGATTCACTTGCTATTCCCACATTCAATAGCACTAAGAGAAACTTAATGAGTGGTTATGGCAACCTTCCTAAAGGTGCAATCATGTATAACACAACCACAAATAAACTTAACTTCTGGAATGGTTCTGCATGGGAAGCAGTAACAAGTTCAACCTAATAGCTTGACAGGTCTCTAAAAACCCTATAGACTACCTTTGTCCGGGTTGAAGAGGAAGCTCTAAGACACTATGGAAACCGTCTACCAGGTCGCACTGGAGGCGGTTTTCTGCTATAATATGTTCATACAGGACAGGAGAGCACTTGACCATCACCTTGCGACCCCATCAGAAGGAAGCAGTCAATGCGATGTGGGACAACAACAAAGGTCAGGTCATCATCCCTACTGGTGGTGGCAAGACCATTTGTATGATCGAAGAT
>Ga0208159_1000704_pt1 | contig 13126 bp, 10 predicted proteins | sample 9_EtaG_FD_184082 | JGI IMG/M metagenome (GOLD analysis project Ga0208159, IMG submission 184082) | Marine viral communities from the Subarctic Pacific Ocean - 9_ETSP_OMZ_AT15188 metaG (SPAdes) (version 2) | ecosystem: Environmental > Aquatic > Marine > Oceanic | place: Pacific Ocean | collected... | reverse complement strand
TAATCCAAACAAATCAGTAGATGAGTTAGGTATTTCATTACCACAAGATCCTTACTTAAAAATAATTGATCAAGCAAAAATAAAAAATGTTTCTTTATCGAATGAGTTTATGAGTAGTGGCGAACATATTCAAGGTGGTTTTGAAAAACTACAGCAGATAGCAAGTGGATTACAACTATATAAAACTAAGCATAGTAAATTTGATTTTACCGATATGATTGTAGAATTTAATAAACAAAAAAGTTGTCCTCGATTTGAGATTGTTATTATTGATGAGGCACAGGATCTTAGTTTTATTCAATGGCAAATGGCTGAGATACTTATTCGTAATTCAAAAGAGGCTTACATTGCAGGAGATGATGACCAAGCTATATTTGATTGGGCGGGCGCTGATACAAAAAGATTAGGATTGATAGGTGGACAAAGAGAAATACTAACACAATCTTACCGAGTGCCGAGAGCCGTGCACCAAGTGGCAGGTGCCTTGATTAATCGAGTACAAGACCGAGTAAAAAAGAATTGGAATCCAAAGGAAGAAGAAGGAATAGTACGGCGCCACCGTGTACGATTTAATAATCAAATAGATTTAACAAATGGATCGTGGTTAGTTTTAGCTAGAACTAATTATATCCTGGATCAGATAGCTGATGACTTACGATACCAAGGATTGTTTTATGAATATAAAAATAGATCCTCCATTTCAGATCGAATGATAAGAGCTATACAAGGATGGAATAATTTAAAAGAAGGAAATGAGATCGATGTATCTACAGTACAAGATATTTATTATTACATGGGTGGTAATGGTAATATAGAACATGGTCACAAAGAAGCCATAAAGACAGCGAGTGATGAAGTAAAATATAATTATGAATCACTGGTCGTGAATCATGGGTTGAATGCTGATATTAATAATGAATGGAACATCGCTCTTGATAGAATACCCGAATCGATGCAACGATACATCAATGCAGCTTTACGTCGGTCATCTTTTAACTCATCGAAAAATATAAAATTATCTACGATTCATGCATCTAAAGGTGGCGAAGCAGATAATGTTATGGTATTAACAGACCTACCACGAAAGGCAGACCTTAGTCTTTCGCAAAAAAGGGACGATGAGAGGAGAGTGTTTTACGTTGCTACAACAAGAGCAAAAAAATCTTTACACATTATCGAGAGTCAATCCAACAGAGAATTTAAAGAATTATTATGATCTGTGAAAACATTTTAGAACAAGCAAAAGAATTAGTTGTAGGTGATCGTCAAGAAGATTATGGCGACAAGCTTACTAACCATGAGAACATCGCTGCATTGTGGTCAATTTTCCTCCGCAAAAAATTAACAGCTCATGATGTAGCGATGTGTATGGCTTTAGTCAAAGTGGCTAGACTAATGCACGCACGTAAAACAGATAGCTACATAGACTTGGCGGCCTATGCGGCAATTGCAGCGGAGATAGATGAGCGAACGAAATGAGTCAGCCTTCTTTGTTTCAAACTCCCAGTGAGTGGGTTCCACCAGAAGGAGTTCCTGATCTCAGAGATGCAAAAGAAATAGCTATTGATTTAGAAACAAAAGATGATGGTATAACAAATGGTATAGGACCAGGCTGGGCTACCAAACAAGGAAGAGTTATTGGTGTAGCGTTGGCCGTGGATGGATGGGAAGGATACTATCCTATTGCGCATGAGGGTGGTGGTAACTTTGATCAAAAAGTTTTTCTCAATCAACTTAAACCCATTTTAGAATTACCTTGTGATAAAGTATTTCATAACGCCATGTATGATGTAGGTTGGTTAGATGCTTTAGGTTTACAAGTTCACGGTAAGATTATTGATACTATGATTGCTGCACCCTTACTTAATGAGAACAGGCGTAATTATACCCTTCGTGATTTATCAAAACAGTATGTAGGAGAAACAAAATCAGAAACGTTATTATATGAAGCTGCAAAAGAATGGGGTGTGGATGCAAAGAGTGAGATGTGGAAACTACCGCCGATGTATGTCGGTCCTTATGCTGAACAAGATGCTGCTGTTACGTTGAAGTTATGGAAAGTATTACAGCGAGAAATAGTAAGAGAAGATTTATTAAGTATATTTAATACTGAATCAGAATTATTTCCTGTTTTATTTGCTATGAAAAAGAGGGGGGTTCGCATTGATACAGAAAAAGCAGAGCGTATTAAAAAAGATTTTGAAGATGCAGAGAAGAAGATATTACGTAGCCTATATAAAACATGTGGCTTTGAGGTGGAGATACTTGCTCCATTATCAATTGCAAAAGCTTTTGATAAACTTAAAATAAAATATAACAGAACACCAACAGGATTACCAAGCTTTGATAAAAACTTTTTAGCAACTCATTCTCATGAGTTTGCACAGAATATAGTGAAAGCAAGAGAGTTAAATAAAGCAAGAACAACATTTATAGATTCTATATTAAAACATTCTTATCGTGGTCGCATACACGCAGATGTAAATCAACTACGTTCAGATACAGGAGGCACTATATCAGGAAGATTGAGTATGCAAAATCCTAATCTACAACAGATACCAGCTCGTAATAAAGATATAGGTCCAAAGATAAGAGAACTTTTTGTACCAGAAAAAGGAGAGGAGTGGGGATGTTTTGACTATTCTCAACAAGAACCTAGACTTCTTATTCATTATGGAGCCTTGGTTAGTGAGTCAACTAAGTGGGACGTTGCTACTGTAAAAAAATTATTAGATGATTATAATAATAAAAGAGATACCGACTTTCATCAGATCGTGGCTGATATGGCAGGGATAGATCGTAAACAAGCAAAAACAATTAATCTTGGTATGATGTATGGCATGGGTAAAGGTAAGCTTGGCTCCGAGTTAGGATTAGATAAACAAGATGTTGATGATGTGTTTAAACAATATCATTCTACTGTTCCTTTTGTAAAAGCATTGACGGATGGTACAATGAATAGAGCTCAAAATAGGGGGTATATTCGCACTATATTGGGTCGTAAGTGTCGTTTTGATATGTGGGAACCTGCAACTTATGGTATTCATAAACCACTACCACAAAAAGAGGCTGAGGCAGAACATGGTGGTATCAATAGAATACGTCGTGCCTTTACATACAAAGCATTGAATAGATTAATTCAAGGCTCTGCTGCGGATCAAACAAAAAAGGCAATGATAGATGTATTTAAAGAAGGTATCACACCTTTAATTCAAGTGCATGATGAGTTAGATATTTCTGTACACTCAGAAGAACAAAAGAAAAAAGTTGTGGAGATAATGGAAAGTGCTGTTGAGTTAAGAGTTCCTTCTAAAGTAGATTGTGAGGTAGGACCTTCGTGGGGAAAGATAAAATAACATGGCCTATGCCAACAAAAGACAAGAGAGGTATGTTAAGACTAAAAAAGGAAAGGAAGCAATAAATAAATCTAGAAAAAAAGAACAAGAAGAAAAACGATCTATGCCAGAGGGAAGAATAATTCTACGATATCGTAGAATTAAAAGTATTTGGGGTGAAACAGTTGCTAATTGGTGGTTGAAAAAAGAACCTATTTGTGAAATTTGTGGTATTAAATTTCAAGAAAAAGCACCTAAAAGAAAAAGTAAAAACCAGCCAAATTTTAATAAAGAATCTGTTATTGATCATAATCATCAATATGAAAAGAAAGATTACAAAAAAAATTCTACCTTGTTGCCGAGAGGCTTGCTATGTAATTCATGTAACTTATTGTTAGGTCATGCAAAAGACAGCGTGCAAATATTAAAATCCGCTATAAGATACTTGGATGATTAAAACTTTTATATTAGTGATAAGCTTGTGGGGTTACAATGGTAGTTCGTGGGTATACACTGGTAATCAGATAGTGTTTCAAGAATCAATGCCCAAAGAACAATGCGAAACAATTGTTAATAATTGGAAAAAGTTTGAGATGAATAAATATTTTCGTTTTTCTATTGAGTGTATAGAAAATATTAGAAAAGAAACTTAGTCAATAGCTTGATCTATTTTATTATTGATTGATACAACGTTAGCTTCAATGACCGAGAGCCGTGCATCTATGCGCAACATATCTAAATCTTTTATTTTATTCTCATTGGCGATTACTCTATTTACCAACATACCATAACTGTAAATAACAGTTATCCCTGCAATGATAACTGCGGTAATGTTGATAGTTTTAAAATTCATTTTTTATCTTAGCTTTGATAATGCATCACTCATATATTGATCAAAGAATACGGGATCACTATCAGCAAGCAACGGGTCTGTAAATGGTGTAAAGTTTGTTGTGTTATCAAGATTATTTACAAGTTGTTCTTTTTGAATAATGTTTAAGTTATCATTATTCATTATTTGATTTTTTGCCATCTCATTATTTTCTGCAACTTGTGTTAAATAATCAGCTCCACTTACTTGACTTCCAGGTAATAAAACATTTTGATCTTGTAATCCTAAAACAGGAGCAAAAGTTTTAGTTTCTGGAGAAACAAAAGTTTTTTCTTGAAGAGCTGGTTGTACTTGTTCATTTTGTAAAACTCCTGACTTAAGTAATTGCTGTTGTATTATGGGTGTGCTAAATTTTTGATTATAAAAAGCAGGATTTATATCAGCTTTAGCCAAATCGTCGGCTGTTATTTCTTTACCATATGTTTGTAGTTCATACTCTTTTTTGTTTAAATCAGCTTGTTCGTTTAATGCTTCTTTAGATGATTCTGGTAAAGCAAAGACATTAGGAGCAGTCATGGTAGGTCTATTTAAAAACGCTGATAATTCAGCCTGTGCTTCTGGTGATGCGTCCTTTGGTAGTATGTCTGCTAATTCACCTTTAGTATTTGCTGCTTCTGCTAATTGTAAAGCTGTGCCTGTATTTAAATCTGATTCTATAAGTTCTGTACGTGGATCATCGGAAAGAGAAAAAATAAAATTAGGATCAATTCCTCTATCAATGGCCGCTTGTTTTTGTTCTTCGGTAGCGACATTACTCTCTGGTCCAGTAGCAAAGACATTAGGAGCAGTCATGGTAGGTCTATTTAAAAACTCTGATTTTATAGGTTCTTTTTCATCTGCGGGATACGCACCAAAAGTTTTGTCTAATGGATATCGCACTCCTGGCATGTCTTCCAAGTTGTAAGGTATTTGTTTATCGTCTGCACCAAAAGCTTTTTTTATTACTTGAACTGTAGGAAGTCCACCTTGCAAAGCTGAAGAAAATGGATACATATCACCAAACAATTCTGGATTTTCATTTTGAATTTTTCTTGTTGGATCTATGAAGTCTTGATCCATTGTCTCTTGAAATATATCAAAACCCGTTGAGTCTAACATATTAGGATTTGCTTTTATTCGTTTCTTAACTTGATCTCTTAATTTAAGAGGAGCAGCACTAATCATAGCTTCATGCGCTCTTGCGTATCCTAATTTTTTTACAAATTGTTTTTTCTTTTTACGTAGCTCTTTAACTAATTCAGCATCCCCCTTATCTATGGCATTTTGAGTTCGTCTATCAAGACTACCTACACTTTGTTCTAAACTTTTAATTTTCTTCTTTGGAATGTATTTAGTGGATTGAAGAATCCCTCTTTCTCTACCCGTGCTTTCACCACCTGTTCTTACATCAGCGCCACCGCCACCGCCACCGCCACCGCCACGTGCTCTGTCTTGATTTCTTTCAGCACGTCTATTAGCTTCACGTCTAGCTGCCGCACGTCTACTGCCGCCTCCTCGTCTACCACTACCACTACCACTAGGACGTCTACGTGGTCTATTTCTTTTAGGTCTATTTGGTCTATTCTTTGGCCTATTAGGTGGTGGCATATTATTATCCTCTGTTTACTATAGCTTCAGTTATATCAATATCTCCGCTTTTGGCAAGTTGAGATCGATCTGTTTTAGAAGTATTTCCAGCAGGAGGCATGGTCATTGACAAAGGAACCTCTGGTATAGCAAGATCTCCCGCTCCATAAGCACCACTAAATGAAGGAGTAACTACATTAGGTGTTCTATCTTCCTCTCTTAAGTCTATTTCTAGTGGTCTATCAAATAAACTATCTGGGTTTTCAAATAAATCTTGTGTTGCAAAATTAACAAATATTCCAGATGTTAATCTATTTATTAAAGGTAAAGGGTTTGGTTGATTTCTTATAGAAGCATTGTTCATTATTTGTCTTCTAATAAAGTCTGATATTCTAAAAGGAATAGCCTTATTGTTTATAATTCTAGTTGTTTCTGTTTTTGAAAATCTTTCTCCTAACTTTTTAATAATGAAAGGCTTACTTAAACCTAAGTTTTCTGCAGCTTTTAATTGTTTAAATAATTTCTGATCACCTTTTTTCTTTCTTTCATTTGCTTCTTGATAAGCTTTTGCTATTTCTTGAGGACTAGAACTTCCATCTCTTGCAATTTTATTAAAGTAAGCTTTTGAATTTTCAGAATTCTTTTTATTGTCTGACATTTTAAATTGTATACCTTGTTCAATAAATGGATCTTGTATTCTAAAACCAAGTATACCTAACCCCTCATTAATAGGTTTATAACCTCTGTTGTATTTTTGAACCGCTCCTACTCCTGATAAGTAAGTTCTATACAATTGATTTATTGATCCAGGTGCTGCTCTTTTAGCCAACTCAGCCACAGTTGCAAAAACTTTATCCCCTGTTGAGTCTGTTGGATTCCATATTCTTACACCATCTCTCGTTTGTCCTCCTCTTATTAAGACGTCCCCATAAAACGCTGAGATTATACTTTCTGCAAGAAAAGGTTGAAGAAGTTCTTTACTTGCTTCAAACGCTGCGCTTTCAATTGCTTGTAATGCTCCTTGTTCGTTAGCAAATCCATCATTAAATCCATTCATTGCTGCACGAAGTGGTCTTGTTAAATAATCGTATGCATTACTGTGTGAATAATCTATGTAATAAATTTGATTACCTTGTTTAATTGGTATTAACGTAGAATTTTTTGACCACTCTGGTAGATATTCTCTCAATGAATTTAATGTTTCATTACTAACTCCTGTCATAAATTGAGCTGTCTCTTCTACTATTTTACCTGAACCAATACCAAATAATCCTACACCAAGAAGTCTTTGTCTTCCTATACTTCTTAAATTTTTATCTCCCATTTCTTTTGCACCTCTTGTTATCGTATTTATTCCTGTTCTTAAAATTTCCGCAGGAAAAGATATAAAGTTTCCAAGAGGAAACTTACGAAGTTCTTTTATGGTAGGACTAACATAATCGTAATTGGGTATATTATTTCTTACTATGTCAGCAGCTTCTTCTTTTATAAACTGATTATATTGAGCTTCGTCAGTTAAATCTGTAAGTCCGTATTTGTCTCTAGCTTCATCGCCATATTGACGAGCAAAATTAGTGGGGCTTGTTTTATATGATTTATCAAAAGCTGTTCTATACTTTGATTGTTCTGCAAAAAAATTTTGTATTTTATAAAAATCATCTTCAGCAGAATATAATGTTCTTGCGCCCTCTCTTATTCTTTTTAATCCTGTTTTTTCATTAAATTTTTTCAGTACATTAAACATTGTTCCCTCTGAACTAATGTTTTCTATGCCAGTTGTCATATCATCTATTAAATTTTTTAAATCACCTAATCTTGCACTGGTGTTAACAATACCAAGACGTTGCATTTCCATATAATCTTTTAAAGCTTGTTTATATTCAGAGTCTGTCTTAAATAATTTTCTTCCTGCTTGTGTTTCTAACTCACCTTTAACAATAGACTTAGTTATTTTATAAGACTTAGCCGCCTCACTTATAAACCTTGATGGATTAAATAAATTACCATTTATACCTGAGAAAAATAAAGCACTAGTCACGTTTCTAAAGTGTGTGATAGGAGATAAAGTTGTTTTTGATTCTTGTATTACAGCTTTCGGTGCTAGCAAAAATCCATTATAAAAATTAGAAAGCATTCCTGGTTTCTGACTTATGTTAGATAATCGTTCTATATTTGCTGCTATTTCAGGTGTAGTGTATTTACCATTTAAAGGGTTCCATAAATCAGTTTTTATTGGTGTGGTAAAATTTTGTCCTCCTTGACTTACGGTTGATTTGTTAAAAAAATATTTATCTAAACCATCATCTGCTAATTTTTGATAATACTTAGATGAAGATAAAAAGTTATTTATCTTTGTTGATGTTTCTAATAGTTGCACACTAGGGTCTTTTATTTCTCCTAGTAATTCTCGTATTTCTTTTGGAACTTGTTGTCTTGTTTTGAACACTGCATCATCAACAGCTTTTAATCTTACAAGTTCGTTTCCTAAACCCCCCATGTCACCAGCTTCTATTATGGCTTTGATTTCTGCATCCATAGCTTTTCCTTGAGCCGAACTACCAGGAACAAATCTTCTATTACTTCCTGTTCCAATTACAGTTCCCCCATAAGCCGAAGGATCTTTTTCAGCTAAAAATATTTTTGCTCTTTCAATTATCTCTTTTCCTTTGTCAGTATTATACAGTTTATCAAACCAATCTTTTTTTGTTTCTGAACCAAATGTTCTATAACTTCTCGTTAAATATTCTCCTACGTTTGCAGCCACTGTTCTTACAAAAGAATCCGATGCAGCTATAGCCAAAGGATTTTCTTTTAATTTACCACTTAAATTATCTACATATGACCTTACTTCATTAACTTGTTCAAGTAATTCTTTAGGAACTTTTGTTGCATCTTTTGCATTTTTAGGAGCGGTTAGATAATCATATATATTTTCCATTATCTCTTCTCTTTGTTTTATCTCTACATCATCTAACTTTCCTCCAAGTGGTCGAACTAATTTTTGAACAGATTGTTCTAAAGATCTTACAATATAACTAGCTTCTGATAAGGAGGCTCTTTGCTCACCAATCATTTTTCTTTTTGCATTAAAGCCCATCGCTGTGTCATCTCCCCTCGGACGAAGTTTAGCTAATACATGTTTATCAAATGCACGAAGAATATTATTTTTATTAAATTGAAAACCTTGTTCTAGTTTTAAACTTTCTGCAACTTTTCTACCTGTTGGAAGATTAGTTACTGGATCTATTTCATCAACCATCCTTACAACTTCATCGGCTGATCCAGTTGATCTAGTTAATACACCTTTCAACGCAGGAACTGCTTTTGTAAAACTAAATTTTATTGCAGGCATTAAAGCTTTTTCAAACAAACCAAAACCGAGAGCTCCCTCTAAGCCAAACTTAAATCTATTTTCTAGTTTTCTTATGGCATCTCTTCGACCAGTTTCTCCTTGGCTTTCTCTTGTTTGAGTTATTCCAAATCCCATTGCGTCTCCAACTGTTCCTAAATCTTCAGTTGCTGCCGCCAATTCCGCTCCACCAACTGCTGCCATTCTAGTTGTTGTAGGTAGCAGTTTAGCACTTCTACCCAAGGTCCCTAGGTTTTTAGCTTTTATTAATGCATTAGCTCCTTTTAAAGCAACACCACCTGGCACACCAAGTTGTGTTAAAATTTCTGTTACTGATCCTGTCCATCTATCATCAGCGAGATCTTCCATCTTGTTAAAAAAATCATTTTCATCAAATTTTTTTTCTACTTTTTCTGTTAACTGTGTATTTAAACCTAAGTCAACTAATGTGGTACCAAGAGTTGTAATACCTTCTGTGGCTTTACCTAAACCTGAAATAACCCCTGCTCCCGCAGATTTTATAAGACCTGTTCTTTCTAAACCTATTTTTTTATAAAAATCATTTTTATCTAGATTGGAATAAAATTTACTATGTAATTTATCAGCTAGTTCACTATCCGATATGTTACTGTATTGAGGATATTTTTTTCTAATTTCATCTATAGTCATTACAGAATATCAAGTGGATCACTCGTTGTATTTGTACCTGATTCACCCTCTTTAGAAGGAGGTGGTTCTTGTCCTGAAATAGCAGACCACATTCGTTCAGCCATACTTAGAGCTTGGCTTTCATCATAAGTTTCCATAGTTAAAGGATCTTGTGTTGTCATTAGTTGAGGAATAATGGTAGCAAAAAATTCTTTTTTACTTGTTGTTCCCCCTGCTTTTGCCATATTAATTAAATCTTCTTGAGGTATTGTTAATTCACCTCCTTCATCTGTAAACATAGTTTTTAATGTAGCTAAATTCTTTTGAAAAGTTGTACCCTCTGTGTCACCCGCTCTATCTAATGCTGCTTGTTCTGCTTCAATACCAGATTCAATAGCTGCCATTTTAATTTTATCAGCTCTATCTTTAGCTGCCATACCTATTGCAGTAAAAGTTTTTAATGGATCTTTAGCGGAACGAGCAATCTTATCCATAAGATTACCTCCTCTAGCACTAGCTAAATTTAAACCAAATTCTGTTAATGCTGCGAATCCACCACTCTTTACTTGTTCTTTATTATCACCTAAATATTTATCAAATAAATCCATTCTCTCTTTAATGAAATCATCTAAACCACCTTTTTTAATTTTATCATCTAAGTCAGTAGCATCATCCTTTTTCTTTTTTTCAATTTTTTTATCACCTTCGCTTGCAAATAATCCTGGCTGTCTATCAGATGGTGGTCTTTGTGTTCCTTTTTCCTGATCTTTAACACTTTGTTCAGCATTATCTGTTAAAGCGTCATAGGCTAACATACCTCCATATCCAACAGCACTTTGTCCTGCTATATTTTTAATGGAAGGTTTAAATATTCCTGGCATAGTTCTTTTTGCAATGCTACCAAGACCAAGAGGAAAGTTAATTCTAGATCTTGTGACACCTGTTTTTCCCGCTGTGTACACAGGTTTACCTAAAAAATAATTTTTAAGATTGGTGGGATTGATAGCACCTTTTGCACCTCTTCCAAGAGCAAGACCACCTCTTACTGCATAGGGTGCCGCAAATCTAAGAGCTGTTAAACCTAAACCTACTAATGGTAATGGCATTATTCACCTCCAAATAAATTTGATAAGCCACCAAAGCCTTGACCAAACTGACCAGCAGCTCCTAACCCTGCAATACCAAGTCCTAATGCTTGAGCAAATGGACTAGTTCCAGGCTGTTGAGTATAAGCAATTTGACCACTTGGAACACCTCGTAATATGTCACTAGCAAATGTTAATCTTCTAAATGGTTCTTGTTGTGCCATAATTTGTTGTTGTCTGTTAGCTTCTAGTTGTGCTTGACCAAGTTGTTGTTGCATACCACCAACACCTAGTAGTGATTGAATATCTCCTTGACCTAATTGTTGACCAAGAGCACCAAGACCAGCTTGTGTTTTACCTAAACTAGCAAGACCTTGTCCTGTTTGCCCAAATAATTGAGCAGCTCCTAATTGTCTTTGTTGTTGTGCTTGTTGCGCACCCATTGCCGCTTGTTGTGCTTGTTGAAAGTTTCTTGACATGTCTTCAAAGATACGTCTTGATTTAATGTCAGCTAAATTTTTACCAAGCTCTGCTTCTTGAACACCCATACGTGAGCCTCCAAAAGCTCCTACTTGTTGCGCTTGAGCAGCTAAACCTTGTTTAGCAATTTCGTTTTGTTTATCAAACTCCGCTAATGCTTGTTGTGTAACCTGTTGTTGATACGGATCCATAAACGCTTGCGCCGAACTTGGATCGTATGCTTGTGTTGCACCTAATGCTTGAGCAAGACCACCTGTTAAAGCACCCCCTGCAAGACCAGTGCTACCCATTGCTTGTTGTAAAGCAGGTTTATAAGCTCCTACTTGTTGCCCTGCTAAACCAAAAGCTGCTTGCTGTGCTGGAGTAAATCCTGCAAATTGAAATCCTGGAACCTGTTGAGCAATACCTGCTCTACCAAACTTACGTAAGTTAAATTCTTCTTCTGTTTCTGTAAACTTACCATCTGCGTCTTTTTTTCTAACAGCATTTGGATCACCAAAAACTGAGGCAAGTAATTGTTCTGCTCTCTTTTCAATATATGGCGGTTGAGCCTGTATCTGTGTTACTGTATCGCCTTCAGCCATTATCTTTTGCCTCCATATTTATTCTGTAAACTATACAAGAATTTTGATCCTCTGTCTCTATTGTCTCGTTTACCTTTACCACCCATCGCTGCACCAAGTCCTCTAACGGTACGTGCATTAATAACAAATTCACCATCACTTAACATTGCAGGTATATCATCACTAGTCTCGGTTCCTGGCCCTGCTATCTTACCATTCTTACGAGGAAAACCACCTTGTTTTAAACCTACTTTTTTTAAACCATTTATTTCTCCCCCCATTGCTTTTCCCATCAAATTAGATCCATATTGAGAGAAAGGAACCAATGAAACTCCACCCACAGGTGCACTGCTTAAATCTCTAAATGCAGGAACCGTGCCATATACATCTTGATAAGGTATGCCTGTGTCTTGTTTTTCTTTACTAGCTAAAAGACCTCCAATACCTGCGATAGCACCTGCTGTTTTTAATGGATTAGCTTTTGCAAAATTAACTATTGATCCTAAGACACTTTGTTTAGGTGCTTGAGCAGCGACAGCTTTTGTAAGAGCTCCTGTACTTCCTGGTGCTAGTCCAGACCCTGCAGCTCCCATAGTTTGTCCAGGCACAGTCTTTCCTAATATTCCACCTAGTCCTTGTCCAGCTTGCAGTCCACCAAATTTACTTAATGCTCCCCCTGTTAACCCAGCTAACGCTGCAAATTTAAGAGCTTCTTGTGGACTTTTTCCAGCTAATAAACTACCGATTCCACCACCGAGAGCCGTGCCAAGCATAGGTCCACCTAACGCAAACCCAATTCCACTACCAATTATAGGCAATGCTTTTTTGGCGGCTTTAAAAATTTTCTTTAGCATGTTCTCCTTTTGCAAATCATGATTGTTATATAATGCAAGGAGGCTGGCCTTGTAATTAAGCCTAGTATTTAATCCTATATTTATAGGCAAATATTTGCTATATGACAATAGATATTTAAAAAGAATGAAAGGGATGTCATGACTAAAAAAGAACAAGTCCTAAAATTTGATACAATTAGACCTTTTGGTCCTACAATAATGAGAGGCAAGATGCCTGATTTCATTACAAAAATGTTAGATGATAAAGCAACAGAGATGTTAACTGATGAAAAGTTATCAAAAGAGTTTGATCACTCTGGAAACTTAGCAGGTAATGTTAAACAAGAAGTTCGTTATCCTCAAGACTGGATGAAC
>Ga0208159_1000703_pt1 | contig 13130 bp, 18 predicted proteins | sample 9_EtaG_FD_184082 | JGI IMG/M metagenome (GOLD analysis project Ga0208159, IMG submission 184082) | Marine viral communities from the Subarctic Pacific Ocean - 9_ETSP_OMZ_AT15188 metaG (SPAdes) (version 2) | ecosystem: Environmental > Aquatic > Marine > Oceanic | place: Pacific Ocean | collected... | reverse complement strand
CGAGTAGTTAAAAGACCCTCAGACATAAACAATTGACATTTTGATTTTAATGTCAAATCAGAGTCGTTAATCATATCTAAAAACTCTTCTGGATAGTTTCTTGCATATACAAGAATATCTCTTTTTAACTCAGCAGTTGATATGCGTGAAATATCTTTGTTTAAAATAATTCTAGCTACAACCTCTAACTGTTCAAGTGACATAGACTTCGCCTCTATCAAGGCATCGACCTGCACATTCATTTCGTCAAGTTCTTCTTGAGCTTCTTTCTTGTTATCAACCACCTCGAACTTTTTACCGTTCATTGGATGATATTCTAAGAACTGTTGAAGCACAGGATTTGTTCTTGGTACTCTCAAAAATCCATCTTCAAAGATAACAGGCTCTACAATTGCATTGCCATCTTGCTCATCTTCAAATGGTGTTCTTTGATTCCGTGCATATCTAAGTGGTCTATTGATCCCCTTGTCTTCATCAAAATAAAGCAAAGGTGACCGACTTGAACTTCTAGTCTGAATAATGTAGGATAAAGGTGCATTGTTTCTTTTTAGACGATACACCTTGTCCTCTAAAGGTTTTTGTTTCATTATATTAAATTTTAAAAAATAGGGTGACCCGAAAGCCACCCTATGTATCAATTAATTAATCTTCGAAAATTACGAAGTTGTTTGCTCCCATTACACAAACAGCTCTCTCAGAAAGGAAGTGTACTTCCATTGCATCAAGATCGCTAGTAGCAGCACCACCAGCAGAACCAGTAATGAATGTTTTCAAGCGTCTGTCCTCAGTTTGAGAAGCTCTGTATCGAACGTGTAAGAATGGTCTCTTAGCGTTTTTACCAAGAACTTGGTCATATACAGTTGTCGTACCCGCTGGTACTAATAAACCGCTTACAGAACCTGCACCCGCAGCTAAACCGCCACGCATTGTAGGATCGTTAAGATATTTCCAATCAGTCTTGTAGAAGTCATAACCTCTGCGGAATCCTGAGAATCCAAGGTTTAATGCCATCTGCTCATCGTTATCAAATAAACCATAAGACGTTCCACCTGCTCCGTAAGAGTTTTGAGCAGCTAACATGTCATCAATAGCGAAGTTAAGCTCTCTATTTACAAATAACACGTTTTCTTCAATAGCACCTTGAGCATCTAATCGTGCGATAACTGTGTCAAAATCTGCAAGAGTAGATGGTAGACCACCTGCCCATACATTACCTCTAGTCTCTACAGCATTAAACACACCTTCAGTACCAGCGAAACCTTGTGCTAAAGCTCCAGAACCAGCTCCAGAAGGAACAGCTTCAATCATTGCAGTCTCAAGGTAGTCATCAAAGCGAAGTCTTGTTTCATGCTCTGACTTCATGTACCAAAGGTATCCTGTAGCACCATTCTCAGTAGATACTTCAATCCAACCGATCTGAGTCATGTCAGAACCAGTGACTTGATATTTGTCTTTAAGAATAATTGGTTTGTTTTCGAAGATAACAGAATCTCCTTCTAAAGAACCATCCATTCCTACAGTCCCTTTTGCAAACTCAGAACCGTAAACAAATACTGTACAGTCGGAATTACCCGCACCAGTACCCGCAGCAACTAAACCACCAGCTTCATAGAAATCTACAATAAACTCAGTAGCACCTAATCCCGTTCCTGTAGTTTGACCTGTTTCTCTAACAATACCTTTATTTATTCCTGAACCATCATTAAATGAAATCAAAACAGTTTGTCCCACTCTAATAGCAATAGTAGGAGCTGCTAAACTAGACCCAGCTACATTAGATGCCGTAGAAGCAATGTTCTTAGCTGCAGCAACACCTGCAGGGTATGCACCTGGAGTAAGAAGGTCATCATTTACTCGGAAAGTAGCAAATGCATTACCTGCACCACCAACTGGTAAACCAACTTGTGTATACTTAACATGTAATCTACCTTGCTCTGCCCACTTAATAAGGTCAGACTCACAAGGCATCTCAGCACCTACCATTCTCATAAATGATGCTACTGAACGGTTTCCGTATCTCTCAAACTCCTTCTCGTAAGTATCAGGAAGATACTGATTCAAGAAGTCAAAGTTTGTTATATAATTCGTAGACAACGCAATTTTCGATGCCGACGGTTGCAGCCCAAATGTGGGCAATGCGTTAAAATTTCCTGCCATTTTTTATCTTTTTAAAATGTTTGTTATTTTCTTTTACTTTTAATTTTTAAGCCACGAGATGATGGTTCACTCATAGCTCGAATCTTCATGCCCCCCTTAGATGTTACCTCTGGCGTTCTACGTTCTCCCATGTTTACATTTTTGGTCTTACGCATCACATCTTCAGTAGCCTCAGATTTGCCTTGCTCATAAAAGAACTTGGCAAACTTTTCAGGATTCATTGCAACTGCTAACGCCTTATGGTATCCAACTGAATCTTTTAAAAGTCCAGTGTCATCCAAATACTTCGATATGAAGTTCATAGGATTCGACTGTATCTTTTTCAGTTCATCAGCAGAACCAGGATTGAAAGTGACATTTTTGTCATCTAGCTTGAATTCAAAACCTTTGAACTCGCTATTGAATAACTGATCTGTCTTTTCGGTAAACCATGTTTGCCGTCTTTCTGTCTCCTCTTTATGGGTTTTAGCAGATTCTATATATTTCCGATAAGCTCCTAATTCTTCCTCTTGCTCCGCAGTTAAACCGCCACTTGACTCAAGTGGTTGCTTGTAATACTCCTTCTGCTTTTCGAAATATTTCTTAGCTTTCGATAATATTTTCTTCTTTGCTAACTTTTTCTTTTTTACCTCGGACTCGTCATCTAACTCTTCATCATATGAAAAATCTTCCATCATAATGTTGATATCATCACTATCAAGCCCATCTTCGGTAGCTTTATAGTACTCTTTTAGCAAAGCATCCTCATTCATAGAGTCAAAGTCTCGATTCAAACGCACGTAATCATCAATACCTCGACCCGTTTCTTTTTTATACTTTAAGTAAGCAGCTACATCCTCTGGCATTTCTGGCGTTACTTCTTTCTCTGTAACCAGATCATCAAATGATGTAATCTCCCTACCGTATCTATCCCCTAAAAATTTAAGAACTTTTTCTTCACTTAATTCAGTGTCTTGTTCAACTACCTCCTCAGTAACCTGTTCTTTATCTTCATGCTGGTCAAGAATCTCTTGTTCTTTTTCAGCTAATGACTTTTCTTCGTTACCATCTACTTCACGTACTTTAAATTCCATTATATTATAATTTTATACAAAGTTAATAAAAATTTTTTATCTCGGATTGAACTCAGCTAAGTCAAAGCCATCTAGACTGTCCTCATTAGACTCAAACCTCTGTGGAGGTAGATTGTTCTTACGTTGATTTATCAATTTAGACTGCTCACTATTCTGCTGACTAATCCGATCTGATTTTGCTTTCTCTCTAGCACTCTCTCTGTCAGATAATGACTGATTTGACATCTGATGTATTTGTTGGTTGTATTGAAACTCTTGAGCCATTAACTGTGCTTTCATTTCTGCTTCAGCCTTCATCTTCTCAATTTCAAAAGCTATTTCAGCTTGTTTAATTTGCATCTTAGCACGAGCTTCCATCTCAATCTTTTGCATTGCAGTTTGCGCAGCCATTTGCTGAGACTGTTGTTGTATCTGAGCTTGCATAGCTTGCTGTTGCATCTGCATTTTTTCTTCTCGCTCTTGTTTAGCTGTTCGTTTTACTTTCAACAACTGATTAGCTAGTTTTATATTTTTTATCTCTCTAATATCAATAGCATCTTCTAAATTTATGTCACCTTTAGATAATGCCATTTGAATATTTTGTTCTAACTGAGCCTTCTGCTCTTCATCAGGAGACACTTCGATAAATATACCAAAGTCGTATATGTATAAATCAGATATCTCATTCAATATACTTACGTTGTACTTTCCAATCTTATTTGCAAAGTCATCTTTAAACTCAGCATACTCTAATATATCAGCAATTCGACATGATACAGCTTCTGCTAATTTTCTATACATAAAAAGACTACCGTCAAGTATATGCCTAGTTGCTGTATTTGAGTTTAGAGCCGCTAACTTTTGCACTCCGACTAAAGCATTAGGATCTGGCGTTGAGCCGTCTCTCGCCTCATTTAGACCCGTTACATTGCGTATTTGGTTAAGGTAATGGTTGTAGTTGGCAATAAGCATTTGAGTTTTACCAGCACCCGAACTAGATGTCAACTGCTGAATCGGAACTCTAGCGTTATTAAATTCACCATCTTGAGTATAGCTCCTACCAATGACACTACCCGTTTGGAAGTATAACCTTAAAGCATCTTCAGGATTATATGCAGCACCTGTACCTAAGTCTACTTCATTCAAACCGTCTGCATCAATAAACACACCATCGGGAACGACCTTAGCAATTACCTGCTGTAGTTTTAAATGCGTAACCTGTATCAAGTCAGCAAATGGTATCATCCTGCGAACTAAAGACTCTATAACACCCTTATACATTCTTGGAGCTGATGCTACGTAATTTGGCATTGCATGCTGAGATGATGACTTAGGTCGAACCATGTTCTCTGCCATCTTCCACTTCAAAATAATATTTGTACCCATTACCATGATACCTTCATACCATACATCAATGGTCTTAGATATTTTTTCAAATCCACCTTCTTCCATCATCTCCTCTGGTGGATTAAACTGATCATCTTTCTCTATTACTCGTGACCCACCACCTTCTAAGTTTTTCTTTTTGTATACAAACTTCTTTGTGGTCTTATAGTTGAAATATAATAAAGTACAAGTATCTTTATAAAAAATGTCATTATCATAAAACTGCGAAACATTGTAGTAGTCATACCAGCTTTGACTATACTGAGATATCTTCTCTAAATCGTCACTAGTTAAAGACTGATCAATCTTCATAAGCTCCGTAAGAGGAACTGTTTTTATTTCGCCCCAATAGAAACAATCTTTAAAGTGTGGGTCTTCAGTGTAACTATAAACAACATTAGCAGGATCTACATACGAAAGTTCAACACCTGCACCAGGTAAAAACTCATGCTTTGTTACACTAATCCCTAAAACTGTTAAGTCATAATCTATTCTTTTTCTTAAATCGTAGTAGTGATTCTCTTCAAATATTGTATCTATAGCTTCTTCTTCTGCAATCTCAATAGCTGGTTTATAATGAAGATTCATGTATAAAGATAACTCTTCATCATTATTAGGAAGCTCATCCGGTGGCATGATAAAAGGATCAAAACCTGATTTTTCTTTTATAATATTCAGCACAGGTTTAGCAACCATTTGCCCCTCTATTATATCTTGATACTTATTCCTTTTTGCTTGAGACAATGCATCTTGAGCATGAGCCTTTGCTTTGAATAATCTGTTAGACATTCCATTTACAACAATATCTACAAACTTAGGAAGGATAGGCACAGGTGTCCAATCTAAATTCAAGTAAGACAAATCACCGTCTACAGCAAGTTCATCTTTATACTTACGTATAGACTGCTCTCCCCTAGCATACAATCTAAGATTATGGAATTGCCTACGTTGGTCGTAGAATCTACATCCACCACCATCTTTCTTAAACCATTCATATTGTATCGCCTGACCAATCTGCAATCCAAATTCTTCAGTTGCCTTTTCTGCATCTGAAACAAATTGACTAGGAAACCCTTGCGGGGATATATTGACTACTACTTCCTTCATTATCTTATTATTTCGCTACTTATTCCTTTATTATTATACCTTGCAAAGTTAATACTTATTTTTGATTGCTTTTTTTGAGGGGTATATAAGTGTTTTTGATTTGCCATTATAGCCAAACCTGAGCTAATCGTAGCATCAAATTTTGTACGATTATTTATATCAAACTTTGCCCAATCCTCAAGAGTTCTATTAAAATGCATGTCACCAATTACATCAGAATTTCTTTCAATACCCTCCATGTCAAACCCCACATATTTCTCAATGTATGATTCAATAGCTGATGCATGTGCTTGCTTTACCGCTTCCGATGAGTTTGGTATTCCCCCAAGCTCACGTTCTGCTTTTGATAGCTTGCTATATTGCTTATCGGGTCTATTTACACTAAATCCTCTATACCCTCTATTTTTAAAATGATACAACAATCTTGGTTTATTGTTTTCTACTAGCACCGGCATTCCATAGAACACACATGCCATTAGTACCTCTTCAAAAAATATCTCTGCGGTCTGTGGTCGTGCAACATACTGCAAGAAAAACTGATTGGTAGGTCCTTCGTCCATATGAAACTTAGTCATACCATGTAATGCACCATTAGACCCTCCACCACCTACAACACCTGATATGTCGTAACTGTCGCATCCAAACGCCCCCATATGGTCGTTACCAGGATATTTTATTCCGTTTTTATTAATTATTCTATTTTGCAATCCAACATTAGGAATCCAACTGACCGAGAATCTACCTTTTTTATTAGGAGTCCATATCACCTTTGTGTCTCTCACTCCATTTTGCCAATGGAATCCACCTCTTGTTATATAATGCCCTTTTATCATTGCATCATTAAAATCTATCTGCTGATATATCTTTGTAAGATTAAATATAGATGCCTTACTCTCATCTCTAAATGCATGTGATTCTGTTCTAGGAAACTGTCGATAGTACTCATTTAATGCATCAGCATCTCCTTTCAATGACTCAACTTCTGCCTCCCAATAATCAACAGCTCCTTGATCTATTAACTCGCCATCAATTCCATAAACAGGATTATCAGGAGTTCTAAACACAGGCATACCATACTTGTCTATAAACCCTTCTAAGTTCCACTCCATTGGAATAAATAAACTATACAGACCTGTTTTAGTCTGTCCATTACCATTCCTTTTCTTGACATTTGATTCTTGATATAACTTCTTAAAGTTTCCACCACCTTTGTCTAACGCATTACAAGTAGAACCCATCATGCACTTACCAATAATTTTACGACCTAATCTTAGACATGTCTTTGTTACCTTCCAGTTGTTTAAAATATTATTAGGTCTTAACCATTTACCACTCTCATCGTGAGCTAAAAATAATATCTTCTCACCATCATATGAGTTATCGTCAGTATTCTTCCAATCAATTGTAGTATCTAATCCATCTATATGATCCTTGCTTTCCTCGTACATGTTCTTACGAGTTATTTTAGATGCAGGAACTCTAAATGCTAACTCTGTTTTTGGTCTATCCATACCATCTTGAACAGGCTTAAAAAAGAAAGGTAACTTATTAGCTATAGGAACAACTTTATCAGTAAACATCTTCTTAGCATCAGCACCTGTTTTAGATAATATACCAAGCCGAGAATCTCTAGCTAATGTTCCTATGTTTACACACTCTGATGATGACATGAAAGAAAACCCTGAACGTCTAATCTTTAAATACACCATTCCAAATGCTCTAGGGTCAGCTTTGCAAGCCTCCCAAAATATATGAAATATTCTATTAGCCTCTCTAAAGTCAGGATATCCAATATCTATACTTGACCACTGTATGTACATGTAATGAGAGCCTGTAATGTATGTAGGCTTACCATTGTTCATAAACCAATGCCCATACTCTCTCTTATCAAATTCTTTCTCTATATACGAAACCCATTGAGCCTTAAATTCGTTAGGCATTTGATTCCATTGAAATATAGACTTAATACGTTTTAATGCTTTAGGCTCTTCTATCCTCTCCCAATATTGGTCTTCAGAATACTTGCTTCTACTATTAACCCTCATAGGCTCTGGGGGTAAAGCAATTTTTAAACCGTTTATATCATAAACTTCTCCAATCTTACCATTCTTAGAAATTACAACTACATCAAACTCTTTGTTATACCCATACGTCCATCCTTGACCTCGATTTTTCTTCTTGATCACTGTGGATGGTATGTAGTCAACCAACACACTATATAACCTATTTTGATCTTCGTTCTGCAAACCCTTGCTTTGTATTTATGTTTTCAGCAATTGTTTTAGTTGATTCAATTTTCTCTTTCTCTTCGTCTATCTTATCCAATATTGCAAATGCATCAAATATTGCCAACTTCTTTGTAGCTGCTGCGTTCTTTAGCCGGTCCGCTGCTAATTCATCCTCTGGATCTGGCTTGATAATTTCTTCCTCTGCCACCTTTATTAGATGATCAACAGCTTTATAACCAGCTTCAATTATTCTTTTCTTTTTGTCTTTCATAGGACCATAGATATTTGATTATCAAAAAGTCTATACATCCTCTCTCCATCAATAACAAACTCATAGTTACAGTTCGGCTTATAACCTACTATACTCCCTTTGTCTACACCCTTACTCAACATGTATGCATTTGGATATAGCATCTCGCCCATCAAAGGCTCTTCCTTGTCATTAGTGTCTATGCTCTTTTTAATTTTATCAATAGGCTTTATAAAACAATACCTGTCGTGAGCGAACCACTTGCCATCTCGACCATACATGTAGAACTGACTATTGTCTACAAAAAATAAATCGTCTTTTAAAAAACTTCTTCCACTCTTCTTTCTGCCGTACATGTCATTGTAAAACTTAAATACATTGTGATGTACAACCAATGAGTCTCCAACTTGAATGTCTCCATTATAGTTAACAGGTGTCGAAACAACTACAGCAATCCTATTGGATGCCTTATGATTCTCCTCAGAAGTATTAACTATAAAGTCAACACCCTCAATATCTTTACTGCCCACATAACGATTACCTCCCGATGCTCTTACTATAAAGCTATACGGTGATTTCATACTAAAAGTTTATATTATATTCTATTGAGGAAGGCATAGCGACATTAAATTGTTTCCATAGAAGAATCTCATCACCTTGCTCTATCCAAATCTTTATAGACCCATCCTTGTCATCTTGCTGTATCAAGTGAATGCTATAACTACCGCCAAGGACTTTTTGCCCTATCACGTAATTCATACTAGACTTATAGTCTGGACCTATTGCTATTTTTCTTATATGCATATTATGATAAAGCACTAAGTGCTACTCTTTTCCAAACTGATCCTGTGTATATATATAAATAACTAGCATCAACTCTTATTTCACCTTTTACACCAATGGTATCAGCTGTAGGAGTAGTACCTCCATTAAATAATGTTACAAGCTGCTCTAGTTTAAAGTTTTTAGTAGCATTTGATGATGTGTCACCAACCTCTGTACCTATTACCTTGTCTCTGCTTAAATTTGGTGCAGATGCGTTATCGTACGTACTTATTTTTGCCATTACTCTTCTTTTTGTTTGACCTCACCCGTCTGCATGTTTATAACCGAGTTTAGTCCATATTTTTCAATTAGTTCCTTCTCTTTTAACTGGAACTGTACCTTTAATCCGTCAACCTCTAGCAGTAGCTCATGCTTTTTGATCTCAATGTCACCAAGCATTGCCTTTGCAGAATTTAATTTAGCAGTAGACTCTTTTATAAAATTTAATTCTGTTTCTTCTAATTTCATTTTGTTCTATTTTTTCTTCTGAATAATCCCTTCTTTTTTTGTGGTGGTCTAGGCTCAGAAAATATCTTTACCTTCTCATACGAGCGACCCCCAAAATATGATGCAATTACAGTAGTTAAAATTAACTGCAAAAGCGATATCCATTCTTGCTTTACATTGAATGTTACAACTCCAGCTTCGATGAATATAAGAATCATTGTGTTAACTATCAAAAATATTAGCACTAATGGTCGAACATTCTTACTTAACCAAGAATCACTAGACATGTCAGCATTCCACCTTTCTGTTACATTCTTCTCCATCTCTGCCTCCATCTCAATTAAGATTTCAGTCATCTCCTTCTCAAACTCAGCCTTCTCGTCCTTAGTACGAACAAAGCGATCTACAAGACCGCCCAACTTATCAACAACAGTACCTGTCGTTTCAGCTATTGTATTTGGCAGTATATCTTTCATATATATTTGTATTCTTCAGTAGCGTCAAAACTTGGACACGCCTTATTAGCAAAGTCCCTGTGTCCATGTATTACCGAATCAGGAAATGTCAATTTCAAAAACTCTAAAAGTATTTTTAACGACTTCTTTTGCTCATCAGTGCGAGTGTCCTCAGCATCTCCTTTCTCATTAACACCACCTACATAGCATATGCCTACACTCTCTTTATTGTACCCTTTAGTATGCGCCCCTTGTCTACTTATAGGTCTACCTATCTCAATCGACCCATCTAGTCTTACAACGTAATGGTATCCAATGTCTGACCACTTACGATCCTCAACGTGCCATTTTCTAATGGTATCCACACCAATATCCATAGATGGTGGTGTAGCAGCACAGTGTACAATAATTTTTTTAATCTTTCTATTCATTGTTGTTAATTTCATAAAGCCTTTGCTCCATTGTGTTTAGTTTAGATTTTATTTCTATAATTTCAGTCTTTATGTACTCAAGCTCTGCACTTGTTTTTACAATCGCTCTTTTTAACTGCTCATCCATAATAGGTAACTCTTTAGCCTCTTCAATCTGTGCTTTTAATGAAAAGTACATACCAATAACAAATCCTAAGACCATAATAACTGAAACCATGTCTTTTGCTGTTAGATTGATCCGTGTCTTTTCACTTATATTCATGATTGAAATTGTGCTAAATAGTTAGTAATCATTTGTAGGTACTTGTCTTTTCTCTCTTGTGTAAATACATCATCTACAGATATACCTGATAATAAATCATTAACAGATCCTACTGCACCTGTTTGTGCAAACTGTAATACATTTACAAACTTAGTCATCAAGGCTTCACCCTGCTCAACTGTAACACCTGCATTCCTATTATCTAATAAGAACGTTTGTATTAGTTGCAGGCAAAACTCTATATCCATTGAAAGCCTCTCGTCTACACTTATAGGTTGCACAGGTCCAATATACTCAACAGCATAACCTTCACCTAAAGTGTCAGCAAATGCTTGAGCATCTTCCTCTGTTGCAAACTTTTTTGTGCAACTCCAGTTGTCTTTATATATCTTATAATAATTCATTCCATTGAAGGTTCAGGGCTTTTCCAACCAGCAGTGTTCATTATCTGAAATATCTCTTCATTATTATAAACTCCTTCCGATGTAGTTAATGCTTGAACAGATGCAGGAATAGATTCAGTGTCCCACTTTACTAATGTTTTAGTATTGTCATTTGACTTTCTAAGAGTTTCAGCAGAGTCTTCTAGTACCTGACTAAAATCAATTAGACCTATCTCGGAAATATTAAATATTGTATAACTTCTATGTTCATTATTATGCGACATACTTATATTTTAAAATTTATCTAATAATGCCGTATCTGACTTTAATAGCATTATAATTCCTTAAAACTTCAGCAGCTGAAAGAGCCTTACCATAGATTGCTGCTTGTGATATTTTTCCATTTAAAGGAAACTGACCAACAGGAAAGTTTACATTATCCTCAAATGATCCAAGCATCAACTCACTGGTATTTGTGAAATTATATTCTTCTAATCCACTAGCACCTAAAAAAGCACCATTTACATATACAGAAAGATTATCTATATCATCATACGTTGCAACTATATTATTCCAACTTCCATCAGAGAATATACCTCTAAAATCTAACCCAGAAAAAAAATCTCCAAAGGAACCCGATGTAGAAGCCCTAACAATTAAACCTTTATATGTACTACCCCCTCTCAATCCAATGGTCCATCCACCTACAGTATTCGTGTCACGCTTACTTATCAGTCCGTATATGTCACTTGATGATGCTAGTGTCTGTGAATTATTGAACCAAATACTAATACTAAAAGTAGAACTATCATCAAAGTTTAGAACATTGCCAAACGTAGCATAGTCATCTACGCCATCAAAAACTAAAGCACCGCCATCAGTAGATGTGAATCCCACACCATTTACTAATGTAGCGTTGTGGTTTCCTGTTAGGTCTGTTAGAACAGTACCTGTACCTGGATATGAGCTAGAATTAGCAGCATCTACATGCATCAATAGACCTGAGGATAGAATATCACCTGCTCCATCAAATACAGAAGACTGTATAGAGTTCGATATGCCTATAGATAATCCCATACTACCAAAGTGCTATTATACCCGAGGCTCCCGTTCCAGTGGCAAAGACCTGTATTACTTGAACAGGAACAAAGCCAATAGGCATGTTAGTAAATGTTACAATGTCACCACTAGATGTCTGTACCTTCAAGTTTCCCGCTACGCCAACGTACAAAACACAGCCAGTAGTTGCAGCGTTGTAGATTGTATAAGCATCAGTAGCACCACCCGTAGTTGCGGGAGAAAGTTTTAAAACAGTGTCACTATTTACACTTGTAACATTGTAAGCTATGTCTGGAGTATTACCCGTGTTGTACACGATTGCACCTGCAGAGCTAACAATAGACTTAAAAGTTGTACTAGCGTCTGTCAATGTATTAGCTGCTGAAAAATCAGCAATACCTGAAAACACCTCTGTAGATACATCAGGTATTAGAACAGTGTCACTTGGTATAACAGGCAAAGCTCTGCCTACTTGTAATTTTTGATATGCCATTATTTTTATTTTTTATATGGAAATATTCTGTTTAATGTGTCCTTTCGACCATCGCACCCGCAGTCCTCAACACCTAATTTTTTACTAACAACCTTAACAACCTTCTTGATTCCTGTCTTTGTTGTTAGCTTGTCAATTGTATCGCCTAAGCCTTTTGATTTACTCATTACTTATCACATTTACATAAATCGCAAGCATTGCAGTCCTCTATAACAAAAGTCAACTTTATAATTAACTTGTTCCACCAACACTTCAATTTATTATTAAAAGAAATTATTTTTTTACCTAACCAAACTAATGCCTTACCCATAATTTAATATTTTCCTTGTCTACTTTTTGGTGAACTCTTCGTAGAGCCACCTTTACCTGCCCATAAATGCTTACATGCCCAATACTTGGCTGTTAGCTTATTCTTTGCCTGCCCACACTTGTGCCTAGCTCTAAAACTTTTTCGTGCCGCAGCAGAGTAGTTATGACCATAGCCCTTAGCACCAAAGTGAATCAACTTCTCTTTGCCACCAGAACATGCCTTTACCATCTTCTTTTTACCAGCTCTGTCTGAAGATACAACCTTGTTGCACTTCATTTTACTTTT
>Ga0208159_1000693_pt1 | contig 13230 bp, 25 predicted proteins | sample 9_EtaG_FD_184082 | JGI IMG/M metagenome (GOLD analysis project Ga0208159, IMG submission 184082) | Marine viral communities from the Subarctic Pacific Ocean - 9_ETSP_OMZ_AT15188 metaG (SPAdes) (version 2) | ecosystem: Environmental > Aquatic > Marine > Oceanic | place: Pacific Ocean | collected... | reverse complement strand
GGCGTCCGCTTGGGCTTGTTGTAGCCCTCGAACCGTTCGCCACGGTATGTGATAGCCAAAAGAACCTCCAAAAAAAGGGACGGCCCCACCCCAAGGAAAGGGAGGAGCGAGGCCATCCAAACGCTTAGAGTGCTGCGTCGAACAGCATCTCAACACCATATGAGTCATCAAGCTCACCCACGCCGTAGATGGCAGTGGCGTTAAGCTCAAAGGCTCGCAGTGATGCGTCACGTTGCGCTTCGATTTGGAAGTCACGCTTCATAGCGATTGCCAAGGCTTCGCGTGAGAAGACAGCGCCTTTCGCGTCATCATTGCCATCAACAGATACGTTTGCAGACTCGTAAACGTCGATGCCAGCGATAGTTCCAACGTAAGCGTTAACCATAGCCGTGTTCTGCGCGTCACCACCGTTGGGGTTAGCGAAGGTATTGGTCAGGTTGGCTTTCAGTTGATACGCCTGGAAAGGGTTCACAACAGCGAAGATTTCGCCCTGTGCCTTTGCGTTACGCAAGGTAGCAGCGGCCTTGAACAGATCAGCAACAGTGATCTCTTGACCAGCAGCGCCCAAGGCAGTGCTGAATCCGTCGAACAATGCGATCAGGTCAACGTCCATCTTCGTGGCGATAGCGTTACCCAGTACCGTACCCAACTCCTCAGCAGGGTTGCCAGCGCCCATTGCAGCCAAGTCAGTCAATACTACTTGTGCGCCCACCTCACCAACGGTGATTGAGACGGAAGAGGTAGAGACAGTCGTGCTGCTCATGTCGGTGCCTTCGGTCAGGTCAGCGGCAGTGATCGCAGGGTACTTAGGCACCTGGATCGTCTTGCCAGCTTCGTCGCCGATGTTGTACTGAGTAACCAATCCCATCATCAGGGATTCTTCTTCAGCGGTGAATCGTGCCTGTGCGATGATATTCGCAAACAGGTCATCAAGGGTTGTGCTAGTTGAAGCAGCCATATTAGTAGTCCTATGTCAGAGTGGTTTATTTGGCTTTTTTCTTGAGCGCACGAAAGGCTTCTCGCCCTCCATCGTTCCAGTTGTCTACCATGTCAGCCACAGATATAGGCTTCTGCGTGGAGCCACCAGCCATCCCCTGAGTGCCAGCGCCACCTTGGGAGGCTCTGACGAAATGCGGGTTAGCCGTAAGAAAGTCACCCACCAACTCATCAACTGAGAGGGGGTCGGCTTTGTCGTTGTATCTGACCGCGCCGTTATCGTCTAAGACTTCAACCGAACCATCGTCGGAGAGTTTCACACGGTTGCGTAGCAGTTGCGATACCTGCTCAGAATCTACAGCGTTGTGCCTGCTTGCTGCTGTCAGTAACGCACCGTCTATCTTGGTGGTTTCCAACGCCATCCGCATGGCGGCAATCTCAAGATCCTTCTTTTCGACAGTCTGCTTTAATACCGACTCGAACTCGCCTTTTTCCTTTTGGCGTTCTATGTTCGCCTGTTCACGCTCAAGCATGATCTGGCGAGCTTCGTTGATGTCGATACCTTCTAGCTGTTTGTCGTGCTTACGTTTCTCCCTTGCGACTCTATCCGCAACAATGCGATCAAGCTCCTCTTGGGTAAACGTCTTGCTTTCCTGAACTTCAGTCTGTTGTGCCGGTTCAGTGTCGGCAGCTTCTTCCATGATTTCGTCGCTCATGTGCGAACCTCTTTCGAGTGGGTGGGATTATACCAGCTTCACAGGATTGTCAATAGCTGGCGGCTAGTTTCTATTGGTCTTCCTTCGGCCCTTCATTGGCTTCTTCTTTTTCTTCTTGGTCTTGTTGTTCCCGTAGTGGTACGGCATCTTTCTTTCCTCGCTTCTTTTTGGGTAAAGGCAGCAGAACATCCACAATTCCATAAAGGTCATCAAATTCCAGCTTCTCGTCCTCTGGTGCAGCCGCCGCCAATGGCTCCAACAGTTCACGAATCGCGGGTGGTATTGGCCGTCTAGCGACCAGATTCTTGGCTCGGTCTAATTCTTTGGACATGTTATTCCTCGACTATCGGTAACCATTGATGGCGGCAGTTATAGCCACCTCTGACAATAAAAGGGTCGCCAGGGGCTTTGCCTGCCCAGCTTCCCTCCCAAATCTTCTTGATTTCGTCGGTGGTGTATTCCTTTCCGACGTGCTTTTTGCAGAACTCACGGCTGTCTCTAATGATGTCGCCGTAGTATTCAAACGTGTCGATGCCCTGCTCGTTGGCCGTGGTGACTGTTAACGTCGCCGAATACTGATTGAGCGAATCCGTTGCATAACCTGTCGCATAACGCCGAAGATTATTACCAAGGCGGTCTGAAGCATAAACACTGTGGAGTCGATCAACCGCCGCCTGTTGTCTGGCTCCAGTTGCGTTTTTAGCCACCTCCACCAACTGACGAATTTCTTCTTGATCGCTTGCTTGATAGATTCCATTGATCTGCCCTCTCACCTCTTGGATGAACTCGTCCTTGTTTCTGCCCGTCAATGCCGACTGATAGACACCATTCGCCAGAGTTTCGAGCTGTTGGTTGGCTAATGCCTCGAAGCCTTGGAAAGATAGCCGCTGAAGGCCCGCAATCGCCTCTGGCGCGACTCTGGTGAACTTGCCATAGGTATTCAGCATCCCCAGTTGCTCGGCTGCTACGGCCCTGTAGTCGCCCAGCATGTCCTGCACTTCTGCCAAATAGTCTTCTTCGAGAATCCGCCGCATTTCTGTCCGAGCGTTAACGGCCCACTCCACATCAAACATCGCCCCATCGGTAGACGGAGCGGTCTGTAGGTAGTTCGCCAGATCGTTCTCTGTGGTCTGCAAGAAGCCAGTGATCCGCTGTTGGTGCGAATCAGCCAGCCGCTCTAGGAACTCTGAATAATCGTCGGCTGCTGCCATTGCTACGCCTCAGTCTCCACTGGGAACTGGCCTAGAACCTGGGTTTGCCCTTCGATCTCTACATGGGATTGCGCCAGCTTGTCATCATCCAGCACAAGGTCTGCGATTTGCTTGTCGATCTCTTGGGTTAAGGTGATTGATCTCACGCCGCTGGCTTTCATCTGCTGCAAGAACATCAGTTCTTTGTCGTAATCACGGATGTCGAAGCTGTCGGGATAGAACACCTCAACGTCGGGCGTTACGTCCAGCCAGTTGCAAAAGTACGTCCACAAGTGTTCTTCGGCTAACTCCAGCAAATCGGCCTTCTCTGATAGCTTGGCGTTCAACATCTGGAACTCGGTCTGCATGGCAATCCCTGACATAGTTTTGGCATCTGTTCCCCGTACAGCGCCCATCTGGGCCATACGGTTGATAGCCTCCACCTTGTCCCTAATAGACTCGCGGATGCTGTTGATGTTCTGACCAGAAGGCTGCAACAGGTACGGCTGGACTGAGTTGTCCATGTCATCAGGTACGTTGATGACTGCCCCCGCTCCCGCACTCGCATCTGTGTCATATGTCTTCACAAGTGAGGGGTGGTTGCTGATGCGGATTAGCTGCTCGATCTCAGACAGTTCCGAATAGATTGCCTTCTGCATATAGGCGATGTCTGACAGGTCGCTCACCCCCACGCCACGGGTCACGCTGCGCTGTGCTGGCAGGTACACCGCTGGAATCTTGCCCAGTGGGTTGTCGATCTCGCTAATCATCTGTTCCTTGTCGCCGTCAGACTTCCACTGTTGAATCGTGTCCTTGCGCCAGATGCGATAGTAGCTCACCTTCGTTGTGGCGTTCTCACGATCTACAGCTTCACGCAGCTTCAAGTAGGTCAGTTCAAAGCGCCCTGATGGTGTGCGCTCCCACTTCCAATCAAATACGTTCTCAGGGGTAAACAGCGACAGGTAGGGGCGGATGTCTTGGTCTAGCTCTTCCGCTCGTGTCTGCGCGTTGGACTCTGGCTTATCAACAAGAATCCAGACGTGCCCGTAAACTGATGACCAGATTTGTGCCTGCTTCATAAAACTGTTGAGGCTCGCGCCATCAAGGTCAGCATCTTTCAGTGCAGCATCCAGTGCTGGATTTCCTGCCAGCGAGTTAAACACCCGAACGGGGGGAGTGCGCCACAAGAACGAACTGTAAATGTGGACTACGTTGCGGCAATGATTGTCAATCGGAGTCAGTTGAATGCGCCGAGCGTATTCGTTCTCCGACTCGTTCAGATAGCCGGTCAGGTAGTTGCCTGCCTGATACTCCTCGCCTCCAAGGTATGAGCGCACATATAACTCCCACCTGTTTTCATTGGCATCGTAATCTGGATGTTGGTACTCGATATTGCTGGCCACTAGCTCCACCTCACTGGTTGTTCGATCTCTCGTTGTTTCCTGATTGGGTACAGGTATTCAACCAGATACCCCAGTGCGTCATTCATGTGGTCGTAGCCATCGTCCTTGTTGGGCTGGCTCGTTCCTTCCTTGTAGGTCTGTCGTTCTAGCGAAGCGATGGTCTGCTTGCACTTGGGATCAACAAACAGCTTCCGAGCGCCACTGGTAGACCGGAGCCTACTGTTGACGCTGTTGATTCTGTCCCTGATTGCGGGGTGACTGTTTCGCACCTTCACCGCAAAACCTGCGTTCTGGAGGATTGATAGGTCTGTCCTCCCTCCCGCGCTGGTCTTTCTTTGCTTGCTTGCTGGGTCTGGGTAGATCGTTATGCGTCTGTCCCCATACCTCTGCTTGATCTCGTCCACCATCTCATCGGTATTACTGCCATAGATGACAATCTCATCAATCACCTGAATAAGATCGGCCTCCCTCACACAGATTGCCGCGCTCATCGGGTCAAGGTTAAAGTCCATGCCAATGTGTAGCTCGTCGTTTAAGTAGCCCTTGCGAACACTTTGCTCTCGGTCAAATGCGTAATAAATGATGCCCTGGTAATTGACGAACTGGGCACGATACTCTTGGTCAAATGTCCTCTCGTCTAGGTCATTACGCGCTGCCTCGACCTCTGCCTTGTCAACATTACCGCCTTCGATGGTCGTATATTGGAAGGCTTGCCAGCCCTCCTCTGCATCCGCGCCTCGCGTCCATATATCATAAAAATGGTTGCGTCCTTTCGGCGTGCCAATAAATAGCGCAGAGCCTAACCTATCAGACAACGATGGACGAATGACCTCATACCAAGCCTCTGGCCTCATGTCTGCGAACTCATCCATCACAACAAAGTCGAGCGCCCTCCCTCTCAGATTGTCCGGCTTTTCTGCTCCCTTGAGCGATATAGTCGAACCGTTCTTGAGGGTTAGCGACAAAGCAGTCTCATTGCGCTTGCCCACATACCCGTCAGGGAGCGCATCGTTCAGCATCTCCCAAGCAATCTCTTTCGCAGCCTTGTAGGTTGGCGCTACATACCAGCAGTTTCTACTCTTCTCTGCTAACGCTGCTCTCAGCAGTTCATGGGTAGACAAGAATGTCTTACCGAACCGTCTCCCAGCGACAACAGCCCTGAAGCGTGAGTCACTGAAAAAGATGTCATCCTGGGGCTTAGTTAGCCTCACCTGCCCGCTCAATAACGATTGGTGGCAGATCTTGTGCATCAGGCTCCGGCTGATCTGCCTGCCCAAGCCAGTTCTTTCCTAGCCACACAAGCATGGTGGAATTGCCATCCATTGCGGCGGTGAACTGCCTACGTCTGAGGCTCATTTTGCCCCCGCTCGCCTTTTGCTTGAAATAATCCGAAAAACCACACCCCTTCTCTCTCTTGCAGGCTGAATTGAGGGTGTCATAGTCGATGCCAAGGATACCTGCCTGCTCCTCTCCGGTGCAGTGGATCTCGCACATCCTGTCGACTTGATCCCAGTCAATTTCAATCAAGGGTCTGGCCATCAGCGTGATTTGTTGCTCTCAACCATCAGCTTCATTGCTTTTCTCTTTGCCTCTGGTGATAGCTCTTGGAAGTGATAGACGCGAACACTGCTCGCATTGTGGGACGCGCCTGTGTGTATAACACCACCCGCCATTAAGTGGGTGTCCCCCTCATGTGGTGTGCCATCAATCCTGTAGTGAGTTATTCCCTTCATCGTTTTGTCGCCTTTCTAACTGCTTTACGTTCCGCCTCAGTATACGAAGCCTTGCCTTTGCCGCCTTTGGTAGCTTTGTTTTTTGCTCTTGATCCTGCTGCCTTTTGCCCAGACGTGAGAGAATCCCTCGCAGCTTTCGGCAGATATCGACCCTGGCCTTTCTCGCCCACATAATCCCAGTCTTGATCCGTCCAACGGCTCAGTGATGTCTCTTTCTTCTTACCCTCGTACTTACCACCCATTTGTTTGTAGTAAGTGACCGCTAACTGTGCAGCCCTTCCAGACCATTTGCCGCCCATCTTACGCTTGGCTTTTGCCTTAGCCCTCTCCCATATTTCAGGATTCTTTCTCTTTGCTGTGTCGGCCATTACTTGTCAGCCTTATGGCTTGCGCCAAAGTAGAACGACACCACCGCTGAGACCACCCCTCCCAGATAACCAAGGACGAGGTTTATCACTGCCTCTGAATTGGCGTCTGGCGGCTGAACCGTAACGAGGGTGACGTACCCACCGAAGAACAGAAACGCCAGCAATGCCAGAACCTTTGGTGTCCAGTCGCCGTTCTTCCTTGCGTCCTGAATATCGGCAGTCTCAAGCTCGAAAATATCCACCTCTAGCTCTGCCAAACGGGTCTTATAGGCTAGGTCAGCCTTCTTGATCTCTGCCAGTTGTTCCGGTGAGGCTTCGCTGAGAGCCTTCTGGACGGCTTGTGGCTCTGCCGGTACTCCTAGTACCTGTGCCAGTATTTTCCCCGCTCCGGCCCCTACAGGGCCTCCTATGGCACTCCCTATGGTCGGTGCTACTGCGCCCACTAATCCTTTGATCGCGTCCCACTTCATACTTCAGCCCTCACACCCGTCACTTTCAGGGTCATTCGTTGTTCGTGTCCGTTGAATATGTCCATCAGCGCGGCCAGCGTCTTCTTGGAATTGTAGACAGCGGGTTCAAGCGCATCTGAGACGAACCGATCTCCAACGCCGATACATCCTTCTATGTCGTGGGGGAAGTTGGCAACGTGGATCAGGATATAGCTGCGATCAGGTACGTCCATCAACTGAATCACATCTTTGAACCGCTCCCCACTAAATGGTTGGCAGGCATAGGTTCCTTCGGGGATACAGGACACGTTTGGCTCGTTGTTTTTCCATGGTCGTTCAATCGTGAAGCACGACCAGTCGCCTATGCTCAACTTTCCAAGCGTCCCGCTGTCGAGGTATGCAAATCGTTGCAATAAAGCCATTTGCGATCCTTGTTTTGAGGCTGATTCTGTGCTAGCTGCAGATAATACCGCATTTTATTACGCTGATGTGCAAAAAAACCCTTTTATTTATTAAAATCTTTCTTTATAATGATCCCATCAACAACGAGGAACGGACATGGAAAAGATACTGGAAACCAAAAGCATACATAACGGCTATGTGTCACTTGTCAACACTGGCAAGACTTTCAAAACTGTAGTTCATTGCAATGTTTTCGACCATTCGATTGACCGCAATCACAGAGGCTACGAGGCTGCGCTGAAAAGATTCGCAAAATGGGATCACTCAGAACCTCGCCCTGTCACCGAAGCGCGAGCAAAAAAAGAGGCTGAAAGCGCCCTACGCCGAGCTGAAAGGAATCGACTTAGAAAAGCAGCCGCGTAAGCGGTCTGGTGGATCAAATGTCTAATCACTATAACGAAACGCTGTTAGAGCAATTGTTCGAGGAAGCCTTGGATCTGGGGATGTCAGATGAAGATGCCGAGCAATACGCCATCGAACGAGCCGAGCAACTGGGAGAACCGTCTTGAAACTACGTTACCCACTCGCCCTTCTACTGGTTGTTCTGATCTCTTGTGTATCAGAGACAGACTATCAGGACGCGCTACATGAAGAAGCCATCTACATCCAATCAGTCTGTGATGGTGTTCACGGGGACTATCTCAACCTTCGGCCTGCTTGCTAACCAGCCAGACATTCTCCTTGGCCTTATCTTCCGACTTCTCTGCTGGGGGATTGGGTTCTGGGCCGTCTTCGTATAGATCCGAGATAATAATGGTAACCTGAGAGTTGCTTTCCATGTCTTCAATCACGATGGTCGGCATTTTCAAACCTCTGCTCAATGAACCGCTCACGTTGTACCAGTGTAGCAAGATCGCGGCAGGCTTCCTCAAGAACTTGGATGTCTTTTGTCACACCGTACTCGGTGACAAGCTGAACCACCCTCCCGCTCAAGTAGTTCAGTTGGTTCGCGATAATGTATTCAGTCGCGTCAATCTCTTTCATCATTCAAAGCCTACCCGATGAATCTCTCCACGCCACTCGTATTCACCAGCTTCGTGTCGGCCATGAACCCGCACGAATTCAGGCTGAAGCAGGAAATTGTTTTTTATCGACAGCACTGCGAAGCCAGATGACCAGTTCTTGGGTGAGTCTTCTGCGTAATCAAAAGTCGGTTGATTAGGTTCTGCCATCGTACCCAGTTGAATGCCCAGCCTAGTGCCTGTGTAGTCGCTGAACGGCTTGGCTTCTTGGTGGTGAGTATGGCCTGAAACGGTATGAACGCCAGACATGAGCGTGGTTCTGTGGCCTCCCGTAATGCCTGCGCCGATAGGCTTGTGCCGGATCATAATTGGCCGCTCTGCGCCTTCCACCCATAGACTTGTCGAGAATATCCAAGCAGGAAACTGCTCTCGTAGGCTAAAACCTGGCACTCCTTTGTACTGCGGCAAAGCGTCAGCCAGCTTCATGTCGAACCGAGAGTCGTGGTTGCCCATCACCCAGTAGCGTTTGGAACTGGGCGAAGCCTTCTCGATTTCTTCCAACCGTTGATGGACGGCGTTCAGTTCTTGCTCGACTGTGGGCCTTTCCTCCCACCCACTCGGTGAGTGTCGGCTGATACTTGCGCCATCCAACAGATCGCCATTCAAGACAATCACATCAGGCTGAAGCTTTTTGGCTAGTTCAACGAACGCAAGATGTGCAGTGGTGACGGTGTTGATCTCATAGTGAGCGTCTGACCCAACGAGGATGGTCAGATCTTTCTCGACCTTTAGTACCTGACGAACTGACGGCCTGGGCTTCTTATCCTTGGACAAGTGTGCTGGCACTGAAATGGTCATGCCTAGAGCCTCTTCCGCTCTCCTCCGTCGATGGAATACGTTTCTGATTCCCACGCCGTAGCGGTCTGCCATTCCTTGAGCGCCGATTGAAGAAAACTCAGCCGCAAATATCTGGTGGTCAGTCGGTAATTTCGGTCTTGCCATGAAGAAGTCCCCCACGCCTAGCGTAGTTGTTGCAGACGTGCGCGAACACCTGCCTTTTGAGTCCTTCATCAGATTCTTTTTTGTTTTCCGCGTCCCAGACTTGTTTCATCGCAGCGTCCATAGCTTTCACCATGTCAGCCGCAACAGCGCGTGGAGATCTCATCTGCGCTCGCCGACTCGCCGTTCGTGCGCTTTAATCTGTTCTTCCCAGTCGGCAATCATTTCGCGGTAGTCAGCAGCGTAGAATTTTATCGGGTCTTTCTTGGTTGAAAGCATGTGCTCGACTGCATCTTTCCCGTACCAGTCGATCATCCAGATTGTATATTGCGCCTCTGCGCTGCCGTGTTTCATCCCAAAACCGTTACATCCACGGCACTGGGGGTGGACGTTCTGTTCCTCTAACGCCCATCGGGACGATGAACCCTTCGGTATAAAGTGGCCCCCGTCCATCTCTTTGTAGTGCTGAATCCTGCCACAAGATACGCAAGCAGCGAATCCCGAATCATCAGCCGCGCTAATTCTCGCAAGTTTTTGGAGCGTCTTCAATGCCTTAGAGCGGAGTGTTGCGCTTGTGGGTTTCTTTGCCATCAGACGATTCGGCGCTGATTAGCCTGTTTCGTGCGCTCTGCGTCGAACATCAACTGCCCGAGCATGATCTGCTTCTTCAGTTTCTCAGCCATCAAGCTGGCTTGTTGAACTGCTCGATAGTGGTCGGCCCACTCTCCTGTTGATCTTGTTTCTGTTTGCGCCTTAGCAGCACTTGCCCCGCCGTCCATGAATGCCTTCTGTGTGGCAGCTTCAAAAGACTTAAAATTAGTCTCCGCCTCAATAGCTTCTCGACTCGCCCCCTCCCATTCATTAATTCGCTCACTCAATCTGGTCAGTATTTGATCCATTCGATCCATATTCTCTCTCCCACGTCGTGACATTTAGTAGGGTTGGGTGGCCCCTACCAATCTTTGTCTCTATCGCTTTGCTGTATTTCCACTCGACCACTTCCACGCTGGCCCAGACGTTGCCCACCTCCCTGCCCATATATCAACTAGGGGGGGAGGGTTTTTGCCACCTTAACGAGTGTTCCGTTTCGCGTTCCTACTAAGACGCGCAGCTTCAAGCAAATTGTCTTTGGTCGTTCTGCTCAACGGGTCAACCACCCGCACCTGTACGCTTTTCCGTACAAGCCTCTGCCACCGAAGTGGAGCAAATAAAAAGGGCCAGCCCCTCACGACAACGGAGGAGGAGGAGAGGAACGAGGAACTGGCCACTAAACCGTCCATTCAGGCAGAAATATATCTGGCCTGATATCATGAGGTTTCACGCTTTCCCCAGCAAGCCGACAAACAGCCACAACCCTGTCTGCCGGAATTCGTGTTTTACGCCAGTGCGTCAGAAGTTGAGGTGATACACCGACCATCCTAGCAAACTGCGATTGGTTGCCGTTCGCTGCCTGTTGGATAACCTTGTCGTAAATTTTGTTTTGCATGCGTTTTAACTCCTGATCGCATCAGTATGCCTCAAAACTTTCTTAAATAAAAGCTTCCTTTTTGTTAAAGAATAGTTTTTAATCGCTTTGACAACAACGGAGAAAAACATGCTTGTACCTGATCGACCAATCGAATCCGACCCACGCTTCCAAGCGATGTGGGGTGATGCTGACCTTTGCCCGAACTGCAAAACCGAACTGCGCGATCTGCACGATGACGGCCACGCCTTTCTAGTCTGCCCAGTCTGTGATCTGGGCGAACCAAAGAACAACGATGTCAGCTTTAAGCTCACATTCTACGGCATGACAGAGTGCCAAGGATTCGAGAACGGCATCATTGACGAGTCTCGCGCTGAAATGTGGGAAACCCAGAAGTGGTGGGAAGACAACCTTCATTGGACGATTGCCGAGTACAAGGATGAAAAGTACATCCCTGCCGACGTGAGAAACGGCAACGAATCAGGCCAGTGGTTCATTTACGCCCGTGGCTACCAGATCGCCTGCATTGTGGAGGTTCCCAATGGGTAGAGTTAAATCAGAACTAATGATCGACGGGCCAGACGATGAGCTTGTCCCCCTCCCTGCTTCACAAGTGCTAGACAACATCCGGCATTGTGATTTACCAACCAACTCGGTCGAACGACACGAATACCTAGCAACCCAACTGAAGGAACTCATGAATGGAATCAAAACCAACACTGATTGATGCCTTGGTGAAGGCCCAGTCAGAAATGTCCCACGCGGCATTTGACCAAACAAACCCTGCGTTCAAGAACGCGAAGTTTGCCTCGCTGAAGTCGGTGATCGACGCGGTGAAACCCGCACTCAATGCGAACGGAATAGCCTTTGTGCAGAAGTCCGTACCGATGGAAGCTGGCATCGCTGTCGAGACTGTCTTCTATGGTCACGGTGAAGAACTAGCCACAGGGCCGGTTCCCGTTCCAATCGACAGGGAGAATGCGCATGGCTTTGGCAGTGCATTGACCTACGCGAAAAGGTACTCACTTGCGATGGCGTGTGGGGTTGCATCAGATTCAGACGATGACGGCAACGTCGCCACACAGAACTCCACCGGACGCAAACCGCAGTCAGTAACTAAGACTGTCTTGGAAGAAGAACGCATCAAGGTCGATGAGCACAAGCGCGGCCAGTATGTCGCGGGCATAGCTAACGCCGTCAACGCCGACGATCTTGGCGGACTGAGAGAACTGCTGGCAGAACTAACCGCAGACAGCGAAATGAAGCTGGCGGTATGGGCTGAACTACCTAGCCCGATCAGATCATTCATCAAGAAAATGGAGAGCGAAAAATGAAACCAACAAGAGGATTTGCAAGAGACATTTACGAAATTGTCAAGGCTGAAGGGCCGTTGGCGTATAACGGCATTCACAAGCGCCTGCGCGAGCGCAAGGTTCGTATGTCTAAGCTCCAGGTTCAGCGTTGCTTAATTAACATGCAACAGCGCAAGCAGTTGGTCAGGTCGGATCAGAATTACAACAAGTTTATCGTCGTTGACAACAAAAACGCCGCAGAACACGCAGAAACACTTGACCCTTCACAATCACCCTCCCTCTTGGAGAAAACGCCTGAGAGCGTCGAAATAAAGCCCAGAGAGGGATTATCTCAGCTTGATTCAAGCACGATCACGCTAATCGCAGCAATCGCGGCAGGAACAGCCGCACTCACCACCATTATCTTGAGGTTTGTATGAGCAACATTCAATTCGTGAACGGGATTCGTGTCTTTGAACCCAGCAAAGAATGGGTTAAAGCCGAAGTAAAGATCAACAAGGAAGAACTTCGTCAGTGGCTAAACACTGCGACGTTTGAAGATGGCAGCTTAGACAAAAACGGCAACATCAAAGCGCAGATTAAAGTCGGCAAGAGCGGCAAGTGGTATCTCGCGGTTAATAACTGGCAACCCAAAGCAGGGCAGTCTCCAAAGGCTTACACGCCACCATCGCCACCTCCTCCAAACACGATGGACAACTTCGAAGACGATATACCGTTTTGAGGTAGTATTGCCACGCGGGTGATTCGGGCAGGTGAGCGGCAGCATCAGCCCCCCGTCAGGGCATGAGAAATAGGGCGCTTGATCGCGGCCCGCAACATTCACCGTTAAAGCGTTCGACTGCCGCACTAGAATAGGATATTTCACGACTCGTAAAATCCTACCAATCAGGGGAGAAAAATGGATAAGAACGAATTTACAGCGATGTACGAACAATGGTTTGCCCTGCATCCGTTCAAAAAGAGGGATTGGCCTGAGCTTGGAAAAGTTCATTACCAAGCATTTAGTCAGGAATCACCGGCGTTGTTGCAAGAATCTCTTGGCATGCTGACTGAGGAGATAGACAATTTTCCGTCGCCAAAGCAGATCAGGGCCAAGCTCAACCAACTGTCAAACAGTAAGACGGAGGGCGGGGAGGCAAAAACCAACGTCACCTCACACAACGAAACATTAGCGACCCGCCTCGTTGAGCACCTCCACGGTGTCGAATATGGCGGCAAAGCGGTTAAGCGGCCC
>Ga0208159_1000689_pt1 | contig 13264 bp, 17 predicted proteins | sample 9_EtaG_FD_184082 | JGI IMG/M metagenome (GOLD analysis project Ga0208159, IMG submission 184082) | Marine viral communities from the Subarctic Pacific Ocean - 9_ETSP_OMZ_AT15188 metaG (SPAdes) (version 2) | ecosystem: Environmental > Aquatic > Marine > Oceanic | place: Pacific Ocean | collected... | reverse complement strand
AAGTTGCGATCTGCCAAGAACGCAGCGAAAGCGATTGTCAAAAAGGCTGTAGAGGTCGAGTTACCTGAACACGTCGTCAAGGCAAGAAAGAACTTCGCCTACTTCTGTGAGTTGATGGGCAAAAAGCCAGCCCGTCATATGCGGGAATGGCACAAAGTATTTCTGACAGGGCAGAGCAACGACCATCTACTGGATATTGCAGGGCCAGATACCTGCCTGCTAAGTCCTCGCGGTTCAGCCAAGTCAACAGTCCTGGGACTCCTGCTGGGATGGCTGATCGGCAGGCATGCACTGTCTAAGAAGCTGTTACGCATCCTGTACGTTTCGTACAACGTCGATGTCGCTCGAAACAAGAGCGCTGCGATCAAGAACCTGATCTGCTCCAAGGAGTATCAGGAGATCTTCCCCTGCGTGCGCCTGTCGAAGATGCGCACATCAGACGAGCTCTGGAGTATTGACTGGGACTTCGCCGAGATCGATGTTCGAGGGGAAGACGCTTTTACGGTGGCCTGCGCAGGACTGAAGGGCACGATCACCTCAAAGCGATCCAGCTTGATCGTGGTGGATGACGCCATCAAAAGCGCTGCAAGTATTGCCAACCCGGATATTCGCCGGGAGATGGAGACGAACTGGACGAACGTCATCGTGCCAACCATGTTCCAGGGTGCTCGTGCCATTGCCCTGGGGACGCGGTTTCACTTCGATGACCTGTTTGCCACGATCTTCACTGAGAAGAAGGGGTGGAAATGCATTACCCAGTCGGCATTGCATTACGACGATGACGGCAGGCCGAAGTCGTACTGGCCTGAGATGTGGTCGGCGAAATACCTGCTGAAGCTGCAAAGCGACGATCGGGTGGCTTTCTCGTACCAGTACCTCAATCAACCAGTCCGCTCGAGGGAGCTCGGTATATCACCAGAGCTTTTCGTCAAAGGCGAAGTCCCTGACACCTATGACGTTGTTGGTGTGGGAATTGATCTTTCGGCGGGCATGACCGAGAGAAACGACTGGACGGTGTTCACTCTCGCGGGGCGTGTCGACGACAAGGTCTACGTGATCGACTACAGGCGTATGCGCTCGATGGGGAACATCGACAAGATCGAGGCGCTTTGTGAATTGCTTGTCGAGTGGAACTTGTTAGAGACAAACGATGAAGGCCAGTATTTCAAGTCAATGTCTCCTGTAGTGATCTGGCCAGAAGTCGTTGCGTATCAAAAATCTTTTGAAGGAGACATGAAAAGAATCCTGTTCAATGATTGGCAGCTTTACAACCTATCGATCAGTCCTGTGAAGGGATTCCGTGGCGACAAACTGGCTAGGTTGAGGGGGATTATGGGGCTCTTTGAGCACAAAAAAATTATCTTCAATAAATACCGTGATTTCAGTTGCATGGTCGATGAGATCGTCAACTTCGGGCACTCGCCTCACGACGATTGCGCTGACTCATTGAATATCGTGGTACAAGGCCTAATGAAACGCGGAAGTGCACAGATTGAGTGGAACTAAAATAGAACTATGAGCCAGGCAACTCAAGACCGTTTCCGTCGAATAATCGAGGCAGCTCGAAAGCGGGACGGCGGTGCAAACACCGACACGATGATCGTAAACAGTCATCTTTCACAGATGAAACTGTTTATGTTGCGACAGGGACTGGAGTTCTACCCTGCGCAAGATACATTCGGATTCCGAAAACAATTCCTCGCTCAACTGATCGAGGAAAACGAAATTGATACCCGTCTAGAAGGAATCGTCGATGATTTCCTAATTGATGGGAAGGGCCTCTTTTACTTCAGGCCGATTCGGGATACTTACCGGATCATGTGGTTTAGCAAGGATAATTACCGCGCTTACTACGACTCTGTAGGACAACTCGAAGAGATCGAGCTGATTTATTCGTTCTCCGTCAGAGAGAGCATGAATGCTGCTCCGGTCAACATGGCTGGTCAGCAAGGCTCGATGCGCTACGTCAAGCTGCGAGTTCGCAGGGACGAGATCAAGGAAACGATCACGAACGAAAAGCCATCGTTCGATGCCACTGCTCAGAACCTTGCTTTTGCGGTCAATAAGACCCGGACGCTGACGAACTCATTGGGATTCATCCCTGCCGTTGAGTCGTTCAACAACATGCGCTCCACAGGGATGGACGCGACTGGCGAGTTCAATTGGCTCGCCGAGCAGATCGTGACGCACGACGATCTGGTCAAAAACATCAGGACCAACATTCACTTCTTCGGCAACCCGACCCTGGTGTCGAGTCGTCCGAAGCATGACCTTGTTGAAAGCGGTGACGAAGGAGATGGTCTCCGCCCGACAATCAGCTCGCAGGCAGGGTTTTACGCAGCGAACCGTCCCTCCACACGAGTGAGCTCTCCTTTAGGTGGTGGCAGTGGCGGTGGAGGCATGAAAGTGCCTCGCATCATTGCCAATGTCGAATCCACTGACCGTGCGGTTTATCTGACTCCAGACGCAGTGTCTGGTGACCAGAACCTCTATGCACGCCAATACCGAGAAGAAATCCGCACGGCCCTGGGCGGTGTCGACGAACTCGGTATTACGGCAGGTGCAACCGCTTATGAGATCAAGAGTCTCTATGGCCGAGCTGCAACAACTGCGTCAAGGCGCTGCAGGGGCCTACTGACCTACGGCCTGTGCAAGCTGTTCGGATTAGTCATCTTCAACGAAGAAAAGATTTTCCGTGAATCTTTTGCTGGTGCAATTGGCCTTGAAAAGCCTCAAGCTCCTATTCGTGAGGAGTATGAGGACGGCGAAGCTTTCTCAGCAGCGGCTCAAGAATTTGACGCTTTGATGAAGCAGTTTGAAGGCGCGCTTCAGGATCAAATTGGACAAGCAGTCCAATCCCGCCAATTACCACCGGGAACTGTTGGTCTTATACCTGATGGCGACCGTAAAGTTGAGTGGAGATGGAAAGGCCCCGTCTTTGAAGATGGTACGGAAGATATACTGAATTCAAGTATTGTCGTTCGTAACCTTCAAGAGCTCGGTGTTAATTCAATCGAAGCTCTGCGTTACCTCTTCCCAGATAAGACTGACGAAGAGAGAAGCGCGATGCTCAGTGGCTATCCATTCAGAATGGCTCAAGCCACACAGCAAAGTATTGGGACATTCCTGACGCTCGTTGAAAACATGCGTCAGATCCCGCACCCGCAAGCACCCGATTTACCGATGCTCGCGGATCCAAAAATGGATCTAACTCCGTACATTTATCGAGCGCTTGATTTCCTTAAGCGTGAGTTGACTTATGCAGGACAGTACAGTGATGACACCGGCGGCGGTGACCCCGAGCGCCTCGATTCCATCGAGCGCGCCCGCGCCGACGCAGGCTTACCAATCAGCTCCGGCCCAGACCGCCCCACCTTCGTACCAGACACCTTCGGTGCCGCAGCAGGTGGAGCAGGCGCCGGTCAGCTACCAACAGGAGGCGCCTCAGGCGAATCCATGGCAGCAGGCGTTCGAACGACTCAGCGACAGCTTGAGCGCGACGCGGAACTCCCAACCTCAGGCAGCCTACTCAACACCGACCCCTCAGCAAGCGGCACCCCAGGCGCAGGCATGGCAGGGTTCGGCTCCAGTGCAGTACCAGGCGGCTCCTTCAGTTTCGGGGCTGCAGACCTCAATACCCCAAGCAACGCCGGCGTACTCCCAGGCCCCGACACAGGCGCCCAGCTACAGCAACGAGCAGACCGCACCCGCGAGCGACGAGTATCTCGCCGCCGTCAGCAACGAAAGTCTTGAAGTTCTCCAGCACTTCGGCGCTGAAGCTCCTGCACTTCTGAACCGCTACTCCTGCGTTGTCGAAGACGCACTGTTGGCTCAGGCTCAGCAGACCGCTGAAGTCATGCAACAGGTGGAGAAGCTAGGCATTGCCCTGGACACTTCTAAGAAGGTGATTGACGCCGCAGCTGAAGACAACGCTGCGTATCACGTCATGCTCACCAACCCCGACATGCTGGCGGCATACGTCAACGACTTCTTCGGTCCTGAAGGTCCATATCCTCAGGAGACTCCAGAAGACCGTTTGGCTGCTGAAATTGCAGCTAACGACCAGCGCTTCCAGGCCCCTGCTCCCGCAGCCCAGCCAGCACCGGCAGCTCCCAGCTACCAGCGTCCTGAGCTCGACATGCCTCAGCCTGGCGTGCAGGCACCACAGGGAGGCGATGACTTCTGGTCAACCTTCTCTGCAATGAGCGACCGCAACCCTCAGGCCGCATGGCAAATGCTGTCTCAGGCAGGTCCTGATGCGCTGCGCAGCAAGATCCTCGTATCGGAGGGCTGAAGATGAGTCACTTGATGCAGAAGAACGGCGAACTCCTTAACGGTCGACTGGCCATGCTTGGAGTCGTCGCAGCGATCGGCGCTTATGCGGTGACCGGTCAACTGATCCCAGGCATCTGGTAGTCAACGCCTACACGTAACGATTACAGCCCCGGTAACCCTGGGGCCTTTTCATATGAACTATCCCGGCACACTGCCTCAGAACGAGAACATCAACGCTGTGATGCTTGATCAGCGTCCCGGTGCTCCTGATGCGTATCAGCAGCAGCAATCACTGCAGCAAGTTGCGCAGAACCAAGCGGTTCAAGCGGACTCTATGGATTCACAGAAAATCGCTGGAATCATGAATGCTGCGAGGGCCATGGCTGCCCAGCAGTCGACAACTGAAAACAAGGCTCAAGCACTAATGCTTAATACAGCTGCAGGTATCCAAGGAGCAGCTGGACAAGGCGGAGCAAAGATGATGCTTTCCCAGGATGATCCAGCAGAAATTTATCGACGAATCTACGGTTAATTTTCGCCGTTAGGATTTACTTTAAACTGATATCTCCCTGTGCGGCTTGCTGGCAGTGACGAAGTATTTAGTCAGCTGTCAGCAACGACACATGGGAATGATGGTGCTCAACACGTTGAAGACGTGATCGAGCAGATCGAAATCTTGCGTGCCAAAGGCTTAGGCGATCCAGCCGCTATTGAGCATGGGTTGAATATCTGGGCGGGCAAAGAAGACGCGGTATCAGCTAATCCTCGGTTTGCAGCCATTTATGGTGACGTTACAAACAGCCCTGCAGGGGACACTGGCCCTAGCGATAGTTCTGATTGAACAATTCGAGGGCGTAGAACCAGATGCCTATGTAGACAGTGTTGGTGTCCCAACCATCTGCGCTGGGCTTACTAAATACCCTGATGGAACGCCTGTCACCATAGGCGACAAGTGCAGTAAGCCCGTTTGCAGGGCTTACCTCGAAACACTGATTGAAAAGGAATACATTCCTCGGCTTGTACAAATCCCTGGATGGGATCGTCTTGGCAAATGCCGTAAAGCCGCACTGCTGAGTTTTGCCTGGAACCTAGGCCCTAACTTTTACGGTTCGACAGGGTTCGAGTCTTTAACGCAGGCGCTAGATGCTGGCGCAAAAAATCCAGAGGAATACGAACGAGTTCCTGAAATCCTTAGTCGCTACACCTGGGCTGACGGTGTGCAATTAGAAGGCTTGAAAATCAGAAGAGCCGAAGAAGGCCGTATTTGGGCCAAAGAAAACGACGGGACAATGATTTACAACTGCAACATCGCGACGTTTTTGCAAAAGGCTCCGATCAAGAGTCGATACCTATCAAGCGAAGGCCGCATGGGTATCGAGCCTGGAGAGACGCTTGAAGTAGTCGCTACCGAGTCAATTCCAGCCACCGCCCATCAATGGGTAACTCTCAAGGACTCAGGCGAGAGGTGGACGGTCTACGTGCCTCACTGGACCATTAGGACAGAGCGAAACGAAGTCGCTGAGAAAAAGGATGGTGACCCGATTGACTGGGGTAACTTCGACGATCGTGTGAGCAAGTATTTGACAGTCGGCGAGGCCTTGCAGTGGGACAAGCGCAGAAGGCCTGAGACCGGCTCAGACGTCGAGCGCGAGCTGATCAGCATCGGTCAGCAGTTTGACGAGATCAGGGAGGCCTGGGGCGGCCCTATCGGGGTAGTGAGTGGATATCGACCAGAAGCAATCAATAGAGAGGTAGGAGGCGTGGCCTCCTCGTATCACATGCGGGGTATGGCTTTAGACGTCTACCCGATCGGCGAAAGCTGCACCATGTTCTACAAGTGGATCAGCAAGCGATGGACGGGTGGTCTCGGTGATGGTTGCAACCTTGGTTTTGTCCATGTGGACATAAGGCACGGAGGTCGCTTCCATCCACGCGCTGATGGTCGCCCTTGCTGTATATGGACTTACTGATATGCATCGCGATGAAAAAAACAAATTCATCGTTGAACTGACAGACGATGAAATTACTCAGCTAGCAGAAAGCGTCGAATTTCATATCAAGCTATGGCCTGGTTATCCAGCTGCAGAGAAAGAAGAGCAGGTAAGGCTCTTAGAGCTCAGAAGCTTGTTGAGGGTGGGAATGCTAGAAGTCTCTTTCCATAAGGATTAAAATCAATCGCGCTGACGCCAATCGTCAGGCTTGTCCTGCTTGAACCAAGCCGCTATCTCCTCGACGCTATTGAAACCGTCGACGATATGGTTTGAGGGATCTGGGTCACCGATATCCATCTGATTCATAAAGTCATCGAGATCGCCAGATTGCATGCCAGGGTTGTTGGCAACCCTACGAGCCTTGCGGAGCATCTCACCAGCGCTGCGATTTGCTTTTGCGAGCTTGCCAGCCCAGATCATGTCATCAAGCTTGACTTCTTCGCCAGCAGCAATGCGTTTGCAAATGAACTCAAGCCTGAGGCGATATTGAGTCGACAGCATGCTTTTTAATTTGAAATCTAACGCGATTAATGTCCCTGGCCGCGCAGCATTTTCCTGCCCTTTTTAGGCCGGCTGTGCTGACCTTGACCTTGGGTAGTCTTCTTTTTGATCGGCTCCTGGTGCACACCGCCGACCAAAGACTTTTTGATTCTGGCCATCAGACCACCCTTACGGCCATCGCGCCGATATTGAACTGAACAGTGTCACCAGTTTCAACGTCGACGCTTGATGTCAGCGATCCAGAGGCAAGGAAGTTGCCACCAGTTTGAGCATCCCAGACACCGAAGTGAGTGACCGTGATGGGTGATGAATTATTAGCTGAATTAGTCAGCTGCACAACGCCGCTATTGGTGACTTCAAAGCCACCACCAGAGGCAGAACCGACAGAACTCAAAGCAGAACTAGCAATCGCTGTGCGGTTTGCTGAGTTTGTGATCGTGCTAGTTACATCACCACTTGTGCCCGCAGTTCCAGGATCTGACGAGTGCAGCGTGATATAGACATTCGAGAGCGCAGCAGGGAAAGATGAACCTTTTACCCAACTCAAGACTTGCGTCGCAAAATATTGCGAGAATGCCATGGACTTCTCTTATAAGTTAGTAAGATAAACCGCCTTTGTTATCAGGGGTTTAGTACCCGCCGTAGGGCGACACTGCACTAAGGGTAGCTACATTGGCGCCGCTCACTGTTGCCGCTCCGCTGATTCTGTGCGTCTTCTTCAGCCTTCCGGTAGGCAGTAATCGTCCGATTGCGGCACCACGCATTTTGACAATTGTGGCTTGAGAAGTAGAGGTCAGGACTGAAGCACCTATCAGCAGACTGATATCTTCTTGAACAGGTATTGATCCAGAAAGTGCAGCAGAAAGTAAAGCATGTCCGCGTGGCTTAACAAGCGAGAAGCGCCCTGCCAAGGATGCACTCAAATCAGCAGAGCCATCAAGACTGACGTACCTAATGACTTGTATCGAGAGGTGGTAAGGAACGCTCTGCCAAGTACTGGTGCTGACCGTGAAGTAATAGACACCTTTCGGCATTGGATCAAGAAATTCCTCAACATCGGTATTGACTATTTCGTTTCTATAGGCAAAACCAAAGTCGTTTACCTTGACTGACTTGCGGTTGGAGTCAAGAATGCCAACACTGATTTGCTGGTCCGTAAATCGATTGACCGGCATTCTTCGAATTAGCAGGTCAGCGTCTCCAAGAATTTCGATCTTGAAGAAAAGGGTCTGAGACCCTTTTGAAGCTCCGATCGTCCCGGTGAAGTCTCCCGTAAAGTTATCGACACGTCCAAGGTCCCTGGACTTGCTAACTGAATTGAACTTGACCTTCTCTGGTCGTAAAAAGGATGGAGAAGATTTGTCGCTCCCACCGATCCTGCCTGTAGCTGGGGTGAAATACCCCTTGTCCAGCGGATTTATAAAATCGTTTTTAAACCCTGCTTGACCACCCGAGAACGAGAAGCCTGCGTTTGCAATGGCTTCAATTGAGTGCCGTGCAACGAATGAATTGCTTGCAAGCGCGAGGCTTTGCGTAGTCCCGCTTAGCTTTGCTGCGTGCTGGAAACCTGCCGCAGAAAGAGACGTCGAGAAGGATCCACTAGAAACCAGGTAGTAGCCCTGGATAAGTCCAATCGATGAGCCGGTAACGGCGAAGTCGCCTGCCTGGCCAACAAGCTTGACGGCCCTCTTCAGAGAGGCTTCGGATGAACCGAGAGAGAAGCTCTCAGTGCCGGCGGCTAAGTAGAAGCCGAGGTCAAAGTCGACAGAACTGCCAGACGTACTGAACGACGTCGAGTCAGCGTCGTAAACACGGTTGTAGTCAGTGAACGCCCGAGGGTACTCAAGCGCAAACTTTGTACTGTTGATCCGAAGGGTGGCTGTGATCAGATCGGCAGATGACGCCCCTAGAGAAAACGAGCCACTATCCGCTTGCATGCTTACCTCAAGCGGTGGATCATCCCAATGTCAATGCACCTGATGATTGGTCAAAATCGATTGTCAAGCTCTCACCATTGGCAAGGGTGAGGCCTGAGCCGTAATCGAAATAACCGATCAGGGGATCAGCAGGGCTAGTTGGTGTGTCGTTGTAAAGGTAGATATATCTAAACGGACCCACTGTCCCAGACGATGTCAGGGTCAGATCGGCTAAGACCAGGCGATAGGTGCCCGATGTCTGTGAAGAACTTGAAGTTGTGACACTGCGAGTACTCAAATCCGAGTAAGAGACTTGAGAAACATTGGCCAAAACACAATTGGCCGTGTCGCCTGTGGGTGGGGTGGATTCGGCAGTTGGGGCCGTGTTGCTGAGCGCAACAACGAGTTGATTGCTGCCAAGATTGTGAACGCCTTCGCTGAGGTGCTCAACAAAGCCATTCAGTTTATTAAAGACAGCCATTCCGCTGCAGCTTGGTTATGAAATCAGTCTAAGGAAAAACTTACGGTCTCTATACTTCGTAGATTTTGCATTCGACATCGAACGGATGTTCTTCGCAATAGTCAATGAATTTCTGTCGAAAGTCAGTGACTGGCTTGCCTTTCGGCTTTTCAATGATTTCAGGCTCCTCGATAGGCGCGAAAAAGATTGTTCCAGGCGCCTTAGGAGCAACACTGAAATTCACGGGACAGACGCCGTCAACGCATTCGCCGGTGTCTTGCATATTCATTACTGGTCATGCAGAGTTAATTGTAAAAGCCAGGTGCCACTGCACAAGGGCCAATTGCACAGTGGATCAGTTGCCAATCCGTTGAAACTACAAAAACCCGGACTCCTGGCTAGGTAGTAAAGCTCCTGACGCAGTTCTTCTTCGGAGCTGTGTAAATCTTATCCAGTTGCTACGTCACTGCTGGGACGCGAGTGAAGGTCTTGCGCATTGTCTTGTGGATATGTGGGCGAATGCTTGCAATCAGGTTTTGCGTCGAGTCTCTATCAAATTGAATTCCAAAACACTTGTCTTCCCGGCTGATGAGAGAGCAGGAAAATCCATTGTCATTACACCAACCAGCAATGACATGATTGTCCTCAGTGCTTAGGCGTGTGCGAATTTTGCCCAAGCGGCCAACGACCCGACCACGATCAGACCACAGCGCGGTCAATCCATAAATGCCGCATATGCTCATGACCTGAGGAGTGATGATCTTCTTGTCTCTTGGATACATCAACTCGTAAGCGCGGTACAACTCGTCACTTCGAACCCTGAGCCTTTTCTTGTCGTAAAACCCATCCGTCGGCAATACATCCCAGACGTACTCCAGTGGACCGGCATGGGCCAGCCGCATCTGCTTGAGCTGATGATTCAGGTAGACCTTCTCAGTCTCAGGTCGAACGATCTGTAGCCATGGTCTACTGCGATGCCCTAGCAGGTTGATTTGCCCCACTCCCAAGCAATAACTCAGTACGCGCTGAACGAATTGCGCTGACATCTGGTATCTCTCCGGTGAATAGGTGCAAACGACTTTTTGGGGCGTACTCGATCAGAGCTTCTCTGATCTTCAAGGCCTCAACGGCATCGAAGTAAAGGCGTGGCTTATGCCTGTATTCCATAAGCTCCGAGCTGGCTCCGGTAAGCATTTGCAGCCAACCCTGGAGTCTTGAGGCTTCCGCCCAGGTATTGCCGACGCGGGTCAACTCGGCCTTGTTCGTACTCGTATCAATTCGAGCACCTTCAGCCCAGCACCATGCGGCAGCCTTGGCGCCAAGTAGATCAAGTGCTGTTTGAGTAATGGTTCGATCGCCTGCAGGGTAGAGCAAGTTATAAACAGGCCTCAATTTATTAGTTGAGACTCTGAAGCGAAGAACCGTAGTGCGTTTTCCGTTATCCCTGGCTGAGCCTCTATAGGGAGTAATTTTCGCTCGCGTTGGAAAGAACTGACGGAATTCAGTCGCCTTGTCTTCCAGAAACGCAGAGGACTTGATTCCTGCTGTAAGTGTCATCTGAATGTATCCACCGCCAGGACTGCGGTATGGCACGAGGCTTCCGTCAACGAGGAGCAATCCCAGTAAGCCCCTGACGTCCGTAACGTCCAAAAAGTGTTCCCTATAAGTTATTTCTATAGTAAGAGTAAGCACGCAGCACGCGTGCAATATCCCCTTACAGCTGAGGAATTTCGATCCATGTGGATTGATAATGACTTTCCAAAGCTGCTAGGTGCTGAGCTTTACCGCCCTCATCCGGGCTACATCATTGAGATGGCGGTAGAGCCCGTGGTTGTTCACGATTTTGCTAAGCAACCCGGTCAAACTGTTCAGCTAGATCGCTACCGCTTCTGGGGCAATCCTGGTAACAAGGATTCCCGAGAACGCACAGCTGATCAAACACTGGGCACTGCATCTAGCCGCTCTATTGTTAAAGACAAGGTCATGGTGACTCTTAAGGAGTACACCGGACCCGCAGACCCAACCGACTCCACGGCACCTTCAACCTTCAAGGTTGCCCGCGAGACACTGCTGACCGCTCAGCGCTTGCTGCTTGATACCGGCAACCTGAATGTCTTCCACCAAAGCATTGGTTCTCTGACCCTGCTGGATGACTATCGCCGGTGGCGTGACCGCGTCTTCGCTGACGAGCTGTTCAAAGCTGAAGCGAATGGCGAAGCCTCTGATTCCCAGGGTGGCTACTACTACCCACTGAGCAAGGCAAAGGCATCATCTGCACCCTTCCTGACTTATTCATCGACTGAGTCGGCGAAGTTCGACGTCAAGACCGACCTGCTTCAGGTGGTCAAGGACATGCGTAAGCGCAATGTTCCTACGTTCGCTGATGGTTATTACCGCTGCATCGCAGATCCAACTGCGATGATGCACTTGCGCCAAAACGATGCATTCCGGGAAATCGCCCGATATGCAGGTAATGGCATGGTCAACCCCCTGCAACCTGAGCAGGCTCCCAACGCCAACTTCTTCTATGGCATGGGTCCCGCTTACGGGCAAGCAGGCTTTGTGGCTGGTCAGCCCGTGATGCCAACTGGCTTCCTCTTTGAAGGAGTTCGTTGGTTCGAGTCAACAAACTTGGCCGAGAAGAGCCTTGAAGTTTCGATTGACAGCACTCAGGCGGTTTACACCGCTGCCCCAATGCTGTTCTTCGGTCCTCAGGCAGTTGGCGTAGGTATTGGCGGAAATAATGCCCAGATTCTGTTGAACAACAACGACGATTTTAGTCGGTTCATCATTATGATCTGGTCTCTCTTTGCCGGTTTTGAAGTGCTTAACCGCGACTTCATCACCGTTGCTTACTCATTCGTATATTGAGGGAGGTAAGTAACTAATGTCTAAGAGAATTTATCCCGGTAACTTTGTTACCAATCTGAGTAGCTTCCAGGGTCAGTGCGTTGTTGCAGTCCCCGGAAGGCAGTACTACCACAAGATCGGCTACGCACTTGTCGACTCAACTGGCGGCACGTCTTTTGACGTGATCATCCCCAGCCCTGACAAGCGCGATGATGACAAGCCTCGGGCAAACATCACCGGGCTGGTAGTGCCTGATGGTGCAGTCGTTTACTCCCTTGGCCTGCGTGTGACTGACACTCGCAAGGAGAAGGACAAGGGAACCGCAGCTTCTGGTCTGGTTGGTACTAACACCAACCGTCTGAAGCTTGCGAGCGCTGTGAACTCAACCGCTGGCGGTGTGATTTCGGGCTCTGCGCTCGGAACAAATTCAGCCAGCTTGGCCGTCGCTTCAACAACCATTGCCCCTGGTACTGGTCGCTTTAGCGCTGCTGGTACTGCTGTGAGCGGAGCAAAGACCCTCAAGGTCTTCGTCACCGACAGCGCTGGTACTGGTGCAGGTTCCACCTTGACCTCTACGGCCACGGGTGGCAGCTACGTGATCTGCGAAGTCTCCTACTACCTGGATGACGACGTAGCCACAACTGATGACACAATCCTGCCTTATCTGACTGAGTCCTGATACGGCAATTGTTTCCCTAGGATGAGGGCTATTGGGTGACCATAGCCCTCATTTTTTTGTACATATGGCTCTGTACCAGAACACTAAAACTGGCCAGCTTGTTGAATTTATTGGCTACCACGACAAGGAGTGGGCAATGGTCAAGAATTCAAGCGGGCAAGTTGCTTACGTAGCCTTGAATGATCTTGAGAGCTATGAGCCCAACAAGGGTAGGACGGGTGATGTCCCGCAGCCTCAGTCAGCCGAAGCAGAGGTCGACGAAGACAAGCTGCCAGAAACTATTATCCCGGCAGACACGCGCTTGAACCTGAATGCCGCGACTGCTGAAGCGATCGCTAAGCACGTCAAAGGCATTGGATACGCTACAGCCAAAAAGATCATTGAACTCAAGCTCTCGCTGCCTGGCGAGCGTTTCAATAGCTTTGAACAGCTCAAAAAGATTGGCCGTGTTGACTGGGATGAAGTCATCGCAGCCGACCTCATTTACATCGCATAATTCTCATAGAATTAAGTGAGGTCGCTTGTATTCGATGGAGCTAAACGACTTCGATAAAAGCCGTTGTCGCTTCCACCTGGGGTACAACGTAGGAGC
>Ga0208159_1000684_pt1 | contig 13301 bp, 15 predicted proteins | sample 9_EtaG_FD_184082 | JGI IMG/M metagenome (GOLD analysis project Ga0208159, IMG submission 184082) | Marine viral communities from the Subarctic Pacific Ocean - 9_ETSP_OMZ_AT15188 metaG (SPAdes) (version 2) | ecosystem: Environmental > Aquatic > Marine > Oceanic | place: Pacific Ocean | collected... | reverse complement strand
AACAGGTGAAACTAACGTTGATATTAATTTAAATCCTAAAGGAACAGGAACTCTTAAATCAGGAACAGCTGCAGTTAAAATTGCAGGTAAAGAAACTATCTGGGTTCCAGCTTCAGCTATGTATCCTAATAGTACAAGTGGATGTGCTGACATAGAACAAACAGAATTATCAAATGGACCTGAATTAAAAACTTTAGATTTTGACAAAGACTCAGATGAGTTTGCACAGTTCGCTGTTGCTTTTCCAAAATCTTGGAATGAAGGCACAGTAACTTTTCAAGCATTTTTTACAGCAAATACCACAAACACTGGTAATGCAGTTTGGAAATTACAAGGTGTTGCTCTAGCAGATAATGGAGATTTAAATACAGCTTTTGGTACAGCAGTAGGTGTGGCTAAAGCACATAGCGGTACAGCGAACGATTTAGATGTAGCGGCGGAAAGTGGCGCAGTAACTATTGCAGGTTCACCTAGCACAGATGAATATGTATTTTTTCAGATATTTAGAGATGCGAATGATGGTGATGATAGCTTAACAGCAGATGCAAAATTACTAGGTGTTAAATTATTCTTTACTACTGATGCTGCTAACGACGCATAAGGAATTTAGATATGAGAGATTTAAAAAATAAACTTACTACAGGTAAGAACACAAAAAATATCCAAAGAAGAAAAAGTAAATCATTCGGTTATCAAATTTTAGGATTTGGTTCTGGCGGAGTTCCAAATGTTTTTACTGTTGCCACAGGAGGAACAGTAACAACAGATGGAAATTTTAAAGTTCATACATTTACTGGTAATGGTACTTTTGAAATTACACAAGCAGGTCTTGGAGATTTTACTGCAATTGATTATGTAGTCGTCGCTGGAGGCGGCGGTGGAGGTAGCCCTATCGGAGGAGGCGGTGGAGGCGCGGGAGGATACCGTGTCGCTGCTAGCACTTATCCAGCACCCGGAAGAGCAGGTTCAAGTTTAACAGCTTCTGTTGCAAGTTTTCCAATTACTGTTGGAGGAGGCGGCGGAGCAAGTCCCGGTAGAAATAATAATGGAGGAAATGGTTCTAATTCAGTTTTTTCATCAATCACTTCAGCAGGTGGTGGTGGAGGCGGTAGCTGTCAAAATTCTAGTATAGGAGTTTCTGGAGGATCTGGCGGTGGATCAGGAGCAGGCGCTGGTGGCGGAGGTGCTTCTGGAAATAGTCCTTCAACAAGCCCTGTGCAAGGATTTAATGGTGGATCAGCTCCAGGTAACTTAGAAGATGGCAAAGGCGGCGGTGGCGGTGGCGGTACTGCAGTCGGAGGCAACGCTGGTGGAAATGGTGGACCCGGTGGAGCTGGAGAAGAAAATAGTATTACAGGAAGCGCTGTTGCAAGAGGCGGCGGCGGTGGCGGTGGCTCTAGAACAGATAGACCAGGAAACGCCGGATCTGGAGGAACTGGAGGCGGCGGTGCCGGATCACCAGGAGCTAGTGGTTCAGGAGGTGGATCAGGTAACACCGGAGGCGGTGGAGGCGGTGGAGGTTTTCAACCACACCAAGAAAGACCGGGCTCTGCTGGTGGTTCAGGTGTTGTAATAATAAGGTATCAATTCCAATAGGAGATTTATGGCACATTTTGCAAAATTAGATGATGATAATACAGTGCTTCAAGTTCAAGTAGTAGATAATCCTATTTTAGATCCTAACAATACAGGAACTGAAGACGAAAGTTTAGGTATAACATATTTAACTAATATTCACGGTTGGACTAATTGGAAACAAACTTCTTACAATAATAATTTTAGAAAAAAATATGCAGCTATAGGAGATATTTATGATTCAACAAAAGATAAATTTATTATTCCAAAACCTTTTTCATCTTGGAGTTTAGATTCTAATGATGATTGGAAAGCACCAGTTGATTATCCAACTGTCTTAGAATTTGGAGACCCAGTTCAACCTCATTTACCTGAATGGAATGAAACAGAATTAAGATGGGACGACACGACTACAGGAAAAGTTTGGGATCCAAACACTAGTTCTTGGGTAGATTCTTAATTTTTTCCACCACCATTTTTTCCATCTTCTAAATAATTTACTTCTCTATCAAAAAAAAGATCTGGATGAATATCTTGAAAATCAATATTCCAAGATATAATTGTTTTTCTTTTATTAAATTTTAGTGGAGGCGATCTATGTATAATATAACTAGGAAAAATAATAATATCTCCCTCTTCTACTTTTAGGCTAAAAGTTTTACTTAAATTTTGTGGTGCTAAAAACTGAGTTGGCTGTGATCCTTTTGGATATTCTAGATAATATACACCTGTATAGTTTCTAGCATGTTGATGCCAACCATGCGTTTGATGTTTTTTATATTGTTGGTACCATATTTTAGAAAGATTAATATTAGTAAAACCTAAATGTATAGCTTGTTGTTTTAAAAAATTTTTAATAGTAGCTCCATATTTTTTTACCCAAGGTCTTTTAAGATTAGAAGCCAATGGCCAATCAGTTTTACTTAAATCATCATTCATGTTTCCTTTTTTATTTTTAAAAGAACTACCTTTAGATTTATTTAATTCTTTCAAAAAATCTTTTTTTATTTTTCTATGTAACGGAAACTTAGAAATTACAAATGGAGTGTGTATAAAATATTTTTTAAACATCTGTGTGAAAAGAAGTGTTAAAAGCGATGATTGATTTAGTTATATTTTTTTTAAATTTAGGTGAACGATGTAGTAAAAATCCCGGCATGCTTAGGATAGTACCTTCTTTCACTTTCATTTTTAAAGTTTTATGTGTAAAAGGATCTTTAACTTCAGTTGCCCCACTATCGACTTCTAAATAATATACATTGGTATAATTACAGTCAGCATGAGTATGCCAAACATGATGATCATTTTTTTTATATTGTTGGAACCAAAAATTATGTGGACTACATTTTTTTACTTTAAAAAACTCTGCCATGTTTTCTAAATTTTCTTGTATTTGACTTAAAAAAAAAGAATAATTTATAGGAGTCTTTTCTAAATTCCAATCAGTATTGCCTACTGTATCAATTCTGTTAATTGGCAGTTTATTAATTTCATTTAAATAATGCTCTTTAATTACTTTGTGGTTTTTTACTTTTTGAATAAAGTAAGGCAAATTTATCGGTTTAACTATCATTTTTTTTTAAATGTTGCGGGTAGTCCTAAATGTGCTCTAGTGTCATACATATTATTAGCTGCTTCAGTAGTAGACGCATCATGATAATGTAAAAACACTTGTGCATATTCTTGGCCTAAATATGGTTCTCTCCAATGTTCTATTTCTTGACCTTTGTAAATTAATAAATCACCAATACCTAAATTAATAGATATATCTTTTTTTCCTTTTTTTAAAAAAATAGGCCATTTATAATCTCCACCTAAATGCATAGTGCAAGATATTTCACAGCTAAATCTATCTACATGTTTTTTTAATTCAGATGTGTTGTTATAAATTCTTGCATATGAATAAGTTGGAATTAATTGTGTTTTTATTTTTTTTTCAATATAAGGTTGAACCATAATTAGTAATGTTTCCATTGCTATATCTGAATAGTGACTAAAGCTACCAAGAGCCTGTGGATCATTAAAACATCCCCAATCATCTGAATAAGGAGAAATATATTTTTCTTTTTTAAAAGTTAAAAGAACTTCTCGTTTTATTTTAAAATAATTATAAACAAAAGTTGCTACATCTTTTGGAATAGCTTCCTTTAATATTTGATAACCGTTTTTTTGAAATAAACTCACTGCCATGGTTTTCCTAACATCCACATTACTAAAGAGTAACGAGTGCCTTTTGTTACTGGTTTTACTCTATGCCATAGATAAGAAGGAAAAACAATTACAGAACCTTTCGACTTTACTTCTGTAGCCTCTAGTTCATGTTGTTTCTTTTTTCTTTTATCTGGATCATAGTTTCTAAAGTCAAATTCAAATTCTCCACCTTCAAATTCAGAAGGGTCATTTAATTGACAGGTTAAACTAATTTTTCTCGCTTTTCCATTTTCCTCTTGTATAAGTTCTCTTTCGTAAGGAAAGGAGTGCATTGCAAAATCTTGGTGCCACCCATAATGTTGATTCTTTCCGTAAATTGTAAATTGTGCGTGTTGCAAAAAATCTAATTGATAGTTCCAAAATGATCTGCGATTAGCTTCTTGTATAAGAGGGATCATAAGATCTTCGATCCACTTTTCTTTTAACCATACTGTTTTAGAATGTCTTTTCTTTAACATATTTTTTTTAGATACTGTTTTCTGTTGATACCCATCTGTTTCAGCTAATTTTGGTTTTCTTTCTAATCCTAGTTTTATGATGTCATCACACATTTTACTAGGTATGGCATTTTTAAAAAACCAGTAATAAAATTTATTGTTTAGATTCATTAATAAATAATATGTGTTTTTGCTTTTATAATAAATCTATTTTCTTTTTCTTCATTTCTTGAAATATCATATTTTATTGTACTATTAAAAATAATGTATTTATTTGTTTCTATATCAACATGCCAAGATTTATCTTTATGTCGATTATCATCATAAAATAAAGATACAGTGGCTTTTCCATTAATGGGAAATAAAATAGTGTAATCTGGTGATCCGTATAAATCATAAATGTTAATATCATTAATTGTCGGATGTAACTCACCTGGTTTAGAAATTAATGCTTCATGTTCTGCTGCACCAATTATTTGTCTATCTAAATCATATTTTAAAAATTGATCTTTAATATATTCATATAACCAATGAATATTTTTTTCCCATTTTAAAGGTACACCATTTAATCTTTTTTCTTTAAAAATGTCTCTTGCTGTTGACTTTAACAAATGTTCTTTAATTTCATCAAAATTAATTAAAGATTTTTCTGTTTTAAAAACTCCAACAAATAATTCTAAATTACTTAACTCTTTTCTTTCCATTTATTATATTATCTCCGTATACTGCAAAATCTATATTAGAATTTTTTAAAAATGTCAATAGATCGTTTTTAGAACCCATGATAGGTTTGCCACCTATATTTAAACTTGTGTTTAATATAATTGATTCACCAGTAATTTTTTTAAATTCTTTTAGTAAAGAATAAAAACATTTATTACTTTCATCTACTGTTTGATATCTACACGTATCATCTACATGTGTAATACCATACAGGTTTGATGTTTTTACTTTTGATACATATAACATGTGCGGATTCTCTATTGGGTTTTTTAAATATTTATGCATATCTTCTTTTAAAACAGATGCACCAAAAGGTCTGTATGACTCTCTTTGTTTTACTTTGTTTACTATATTTTTAGCTTCTTTTTTAAAAGGATTAAATAATATTGAACGATTACCAAGTGCTCTTGGTCCTATTTCTCCATGACCTTGATACCATGCAACCATTTTATTATTTGCTAAATACTTAGCTACCTTTTTTATTGTTTTAAGAGAAGGTTGTGTAGGAGGCGCTTCATCACTTTGATGGAAAGGAAAATTTTGTAAAACGGGTTTTTTAAGACTATGTTTTTTTCTAAGAAATTCTATAGCACCAATACTCAAGCCTTCATCGGCACAGTAAGGTAGAATTTTTAAATTTGGAAAATAATTTTTTAATTCAGTATTCCAAATTACGTTTTGAGCTACACCTCCAGAATAACCAATAGAGTCATTTTTTTTAAAGAACTTTTTAAAGAACTTTATTAAAATTTTTCCTGTTATTTCATGAACAGTTCTTATCCATGAAAGTTTTTCTAACCCTGCTAGTGCTTCGTTTTGTTTGTGGTTTACAAAAAGATTTGGGTGCCAAAAAGTTTTTATATCTTCATAAGTATAGTCTTTTAATTTTTTGTAAAAATCTTTATCTATTTGGCCATATGATTGCAGCCCCATTAATTTACCTGCACAATCATGAATGTTGCCTTGTATTTGAAATATTTGTTCTGCTGTTGTAGCATACAATTGTCCTAATGATTGTTTTTCACTTAACTTATAATTTTCTATTATTTTATCTTTTTTAAATATAGTTAAAGCATTATCTTGATCTCCAAAACCATCAATAACAATGTGTCCTGATATATCATTATACATAACATCAGTGCTTAAAGCGTGTGCATAATGATGATTAAGACGTGAAGCTTTAAAAGGAAGAAAGGGATAATTTTTAATACAAGGAAAAAAGTTTTCATTGTTTAGTGGAAAATTGTGTCTCCAAGAATCTACAACAATGGCAATATCATCTATATCTTTTTCTTTTAAATTCCATAACTTATAAACAATATCTTTCCATTGCCAAAAATTGTCAAATGCATGATGTTTGATTTGATAGTTTCTTTCAGATTTGTAATAGTAAAAATTACTACCATCATAATAACTGATGTTGGAGTCGTGCTCACATAGTCTAAGACCTATTAAATTCATTTTTAATTATATAAAGATTATATACATTTGTATAAAGAAGTCAAAAATATTAGGTAGAATAAACATCGGTAGTAGTATATAATACTATCAAAAGAATGAATAAAAACATATATGAGATATTTAAGTATGAAGTTTTTTGTACTAAATTAAATTTAGATTTAAAGTCATTAAAAAAATTTTCTTTTAAATTACAAAAAAACAATCAAGGTAAAGTTAAAAGTAATGTAGGAGGTTGGCAATCAGAAGATTTGTTTGATGAATATCCAATAATTACTGAATTAAAAAAAAATATTGCACGGTATGTAAATGATTTTTCAAAAGAATTTAATTTTAACAAAAAATTAAAATTAGCAAATTTATGGATAAATATTAATGGATATAAAGATAGTAATGACGCACATATCCATCCTGGATCTTTTTTTTCAGGTGTGTTTTATATTAAAGTACCAAAAAAATCTGGCAAACTTACTTTTATAAATCCCAATAGAGATTTTATGGAATGGGTTTTTGATAAAAACATTACAAGGTATACTCAAAAAAATAGTTCTATTTGGTCTTTTGAACCAGAGGAAAATATGTTATTTATATTCCCATCTTTTTTAGAACATAAAGTAACCCCACATATGAATAAAACTGAAAAAAGAATATCAATCTCATTTAATTCAGAATTGATATCTAATTAAGAATAGAATATAATACTACCAAAATATTAAAAACTATATATAAGTAGGGGTTATGCTACAGAAAATAGGATTCCAACCAGGTATAAACAAACAAATTTCTGAAACTGGCGCTGAAGGTCAGTGGACAGATTGCGATAACGCTAGATTTCGTTATGGTATACCTGAAAAAATAGGTGGTTGGAACCAATTAGGTAATGTAAACGAAAATGAATTAACAGGAGCAGGTAGAGGGCTTCATCATTTTATTAACAGTTTATCTAGAAAATACGCAATCATAGGAACAAACAGGATTTTATATGCGTTTTCTGGAGGTGTGTTCTATGACATACATCCCATTCAATCAACTACATCTCTTACAAACGCATTCAGTACAACTAATGGATCACCAACAGTAACTATAACTTACTCTAGTGCACATGGTCTAACTCCTGGGGATATACTTTTAATGAGTGGTTTTTCAACAATTACAGGATCAAATTATAGTGCTTCTGATTTTGATGACAAAAAATTTATGGTGACTACCGCACCTACCAATACAACAATAACTATTACAATGGCTTCAAATGAAAGTGGAGCTGGTGCAACTACTTCAGGTGGAATAACAATTAAAAAATATTACACAGTAGGACCAGCTGTTCAAGCTAAAGGTTTTGGTTATGGTCTAGGTTCTTGGGGCGGAGAAGATGGTTCAGCAGTCACAACTACTTTGAATGGTGCACTTGGAGACAATGCATTTGGAACTGGTGGATCAGGAACTTCTATTACATTAACAAGCACAACTAACTTTCCTGATTCAGGAACAAATTTTATTTTGGTAGGAACAGAAGAGATATCTTACACAGGTGTGTCTGGAAACGATTTAACAGGTATTACAAGAGCAGTTAGAGGAACAACTAGAGCAGCTCATAGTGACGGAGCAACAGTGACTGACTCTTCAGAATATGTTGCATGGGGAGAAGCAGCATCTGGGGATTTAGTTCTTGAACCGGGTATGTGGTCATTAGATAATTTTGGTGACAAAGCAATTTGTTTAATCCATGACGGTGCTGTGTTTCAATGGGACTCTAGTTTATCAAATGCTACATCAACAAGAGCAACAATTATATCTGGTGCACCAACAGCATCAAGGCACATGTTAGTATCAACACCTGATAGACACTTAGTATTTTTTGGAACAGAAACAACTATTGGAGATACATCTACACAAGATGATATGTTTATTAGATTCTCGGATCAAGAAGATATAAATACTTATACACCTACAGCAACCAATACAGCTGGTACACAAAGATTGGCCGACGGATCACAGATCATGGGAGCGATTAGAGGTCGTGATGCAATTTATATTTGGACAGATACTTCATTATTTACACAACGTTTTGTTGGTCAACCATTTACATTTGCATTCGCACAAGTTGGAACTAACTGTGGACTTGTTGGACAAAATGCTTGTGTTGAAGTTGATGGTGCTGCGTACTGGATGTCAGAGAATGGTTTCTTTAGATATGCTGGTAAATTAGAATCACTACCTTGTTTAGTAGAGGACTTTGTTTATGATAGTATAAATTTATCTTCTGGTAATCAAATGGTGTCTGCTGGATTAAATAATCTTTATGGTGAAGTTATCTGGTTCTATCCAACAACAGGATCGTCTGTAGTTAACAGACAAGTTACATATAATTATTTTGATTCATCTTCACAAAGACCTGTTTGGACAGTCGGTTCTTTAGCAAGAACAATGTGGAAAGATTCTGCTATATTTGGTCTACCTCACGCAACTGAATATGATGCAGGCACTGATACATCTTTTGATGTTATAGGTAATACGGAAGGCAGAACAAGTTACTATGAACACGAAACAGGAACTGATCAAAATAGAAATGGAACTATAACTGCAATTACAGCTAACATAGAATCTGGAGATTATGATATTACACAAGCTAGATCATCAACAGGTCAATCAACTGGTCTTGCAACCTTTAAAGGAGATGGTGAGTTTTTAATGAAAATAAGAAGATTTGTACCTGACTTTATAAGTCAGACAGGAACAACTAGAGTTACTTTACAATTAAAAAATTATCCTAACGATTCACAAGCTAGTTCACCTCTTGGACCATTTGATATTACTTCGTCAACTACAAAAGTAGATACACGTGCTAGAGCCAGAGCTGTGTCTTTGAAAATAGAAAACACAGGAGCTAGTCAAAGTTGGAGATTAGGAACTTTTAGATTAGACTTACAACCAGATGGACGTAGATAATGGCAAAAATTGTACAGGTAATAACTAGACCATCAAACGAATATGATGTTCAAACTGCAGAAGCTCAAGTAAGAGATCTTGATGCGATTGTAGAAAAATTAAATTCAACATATCAAGAAGATCTAAAAGAGGAGATAGAAGCATTTAACTTCTTTATAAATTAATGGCTAATCAATTTAAATTTGCAGGTATAGATAATAGCACAACGGGAAGTGCATTGAGTCCTTTAGGATCTGGTAATCCTTTAGTTAGTGAAACTTATGTTATTAAATCTATATTAGTTACATCAGCGGGTACACCTATAGTAACAGTTACAAACAACAGTATTACAGCTCTAAAATCAGCAGCTTTGACTGCTAATGTTACAACAGAGTTATTAACTCAACCTTTAGTGGTTGAAGGTGGAGATAGTTTTACAGTGCTTTCTAGCACTACAGATTCGTTTGACGTAGCTATTAGCTATCTAAATATTAAAAAGGAGATAACAACATAATGGAAGTAATAAAACCAGCAAAAGTAGAAACAACGTACAGACACAAGGAAACTGGAGAGCTTTTTAAGGAAAGAAAAGACTGGGAAGCTAAAGGTTATAAGGACGAGGACATGGCTCAAGACGTAAATGTCGTGATGCCTAGCCTTGATTTATTTGGAAAAACAAAATAGAATAGCAAAATGGCCATAACAAACGCACAACAATACAAACAACTACTAGCTAAAGGTGGACGTATCGGATTCAAAGGTGGAGCTGATATGGGAACTGTTGATGCAAAAGATAGTAAAGGAAATGTTACAAGAGCAGCCACTAATAAAGGAGCTCCTAACGTTAGTGCTGGTGGTGCTAGTTTCAATGATCTTGGTCCTGAACCAAGTGGTGATAATTATAATACATCAAAAGAAGAATATCTTACTGGAGTAGGTCAGTCTCAATTAGATAAGTTATATAAGGATGGAGTGCCTAAATCTAACATACCTTATTTTGGAACATATTTAAATGTAGCATCACCTTTTAGAAATTTTACTTTAAGAAAAAACATAGATTACTTTAAAGGATTAAGTCAAACAAAATATCCTCAAACTATACAAGGTTACAAAGATTATATGGCAGATAGATTAGCTGGTAAAATAACTGCTACAGGAAACACAAATCCTAATTTTTATACAGATGCAGACGGAAATTTTATACCAATAGATGGTGGTGGTGGTGGAAATAATAATTTACCGGGTGATGGTGAAGGTGGTGATGCTTTACCGACTGATCCAGATGATCCATTTGAAATGAATTTAAGATTGTTAGCTGATGGTGGAATGCCAGGTGATGCACCTGTTTATGAAGGTGGAATCATGGACCTTGAAACATCAAGACAGATGTATGGTCTAGGTAAATTAGTTAAAAAAATTACACGTGGTGTTAAGAAGATAGCTAAATCACCAATAGGTAAAGCAGCCTTATTATATTTTGGCGGTAATGCACTTATGGGTAAAATGGGTGGTGGAAAAGGTTTAGCTTCATTTTTTAGTAATTTAAAAGGAAATTTATTAGGTCAAGCAGGTTCTAGAGTAGGAGAATCTTTTGTTCCTTTTAAAGAAGGTCTTCTTACAAAACTAGGTTTAACAAAAGGTGGTGGATCCTTTATGCCAACAGCTTTAGGTGGTATAGCAGCATCAACAATAGGATCATATCTTTTGACACCTGACGAAAAAAAACAAGAAATAGATTATGGAGCAGATATAGAGGATCCTAAAACTATTATGAACGATCCGTATAAGTATCTTAATCTGAGAAATTATGCTGAAGGTGGAGAAGTAGAACCAGTAGCCAAAAAGACTATGCCTTTATTAGATATGGATGGTAAAGAAATGGATTTAAGAGCTGAAGGTGGTTTTGTGCCAATAGGTAGAATGGAAAGAGCAGATGATGTACCTGCAAGACTGTCTAAGAATGAATTTGTATTTACAGCTGATGCTGTGAGAAATGCAGGTGAAGGAGATGTAGACAAAGGCGCAGAAGTTATGTATAACATGATGAAGAACTTAGAATCCGGAGGTGAAGTTTCAGAAGAATCTCAAGGGTTAGAGGGCGCTAGAGAAATGTTTCAAACATCAAAAAGATTAGAGGAAGTAATATAATGGCTGAACAAGTAACCGTATCAAAACCAGCACCTTTTGTAGAAAAACTAGGAACTAATTTAGCAGAAAATGTATTAGCTCAACAAGGTATACCTTTAGTTGCACCTGGTTCAGGTGGTATTACACAAGTAGCTGGTGAATCAGCAGAACAATTTGCAGCAAGACAGAAAGCTGCACAACAATTTGATATTAGAAAACAAAGTTTAGCAGGACTTGCACCACAAGTAGCAGGTCAAGATACATTACAAAATTTAGCACAAGTAAAAGCTCTTCAAGGTATAGGAAGTTATGAACCGTTTTTACAAACAGCACAGACTCAAGCAGGTCTAGCTCAAGGTCTAGGAACCGCGGCCCTTGGACAATTAGGAACTGCTGCATCTACAATAGGTGGTATTGGAACTGGCGCACAAGCTTTTCAACAAAATGTACAAGACTTTATGTCCCCTTATCAATCACAAGTGATTGATGCTTCATTAGCAGAGTTTGATCGTAATAAATTAATACAAGAACAGCAAATTAAAGATCAACAAACCGCTTTGGGTGCGCTTGGCAGTGGTCGAGCGGGAGTGCAACTCGCTGAGTTTGGCACAGGGGCAGCGAGAGAACGAGCTTTATTACAGGCCGGTCTCTTGCAACAAGGTTTTCAACAAGCACAAGGAGCTGCTCAACAAGATATTCAAAACAGATTTAATATAGGACAAGCGCAACAAGGTATTGCTGGAGCAACTCAAGGTTTAGGATCATTTCAATCTGGATTAGCTGGTCAACAAGCGCAGTTCGGACAAGGTTTACAGGGACTACAAAAAGCAGATGTTTCAACATTAGGTCAGTTGGGCGCAATTAACCAAGCACAAAAACAAGCAGAGTTTGATGCACAAAGAGAAGCTACAAGACAAGTAGCATTTCAACCACAAGAACAATTAGACAGATTTGCTGGTCAAGTTACAGGAATCATGGGTGGTTATCCTGGTCAAACTCAAACAACAAACATACCTAATCCTACACCATTACAAACAGCATTAGGTGTCGGTACAACACTTGCAGGAATTTACGGTGGACTTAACCCACCAGTACAAAAATTTATGAACGTAACTAAATAATATGAATAGAACTTTAAGAAGACCAATGTTTAGAATGGGTGGTGCAGCAGAAGGCATTACATCAGGGTTAGATACACCTAAAAGAGGTTTAGTAGATGGACCAGGTAAATATTCACAACCCAAAGAAGATCCATACGATAGAGCTTTGAGTACAACTCAAAGAGCTATGGGAGATTTAGAAAAATTTAGAGGAGAAAGATCAAGTTTTATGCCAGGAGCATTACCTTCATTTTTAACACAGTTTGGTCTAAACTTATTATCACAAACACCTACAGGTAATATATTTTCAACAGCTGCTACAGCTGCAAAAGAACCTTTTCAAACATATCAAGCAGCTCAACTAGCTGAAAGAGAAGATAAGATGAAAAGAGCTGAAGACTTATTTTCTGGTTCATTAGCATCTGAATATGATTTAGAAGCACAAAGAATAAAAAATAAAAACACAGACGAAAAAACTTTTGCAAAAGAACAAGCAGCAAATGCTGTGTCTGCTCTTTATGATACTCAAGTAGGATCTATAAAAAATAAAATAGAACAATTAAATCAAGAAAGTGACCCTGATTATTTAGAAAAAATTAATGATTTTAATCAACAAATAAAAGATATAGAGGCTAGAAAAACAGACGACATTAAATCTATTTATCTTTCTCAAAAAACAATTGAAGAATTTCAAAGAGAAGCAATACTTAAACTATTACAGAACAATGATATCGAAGACATTGCA
>Ga0208159_1000680_pt1 | contig 13316 bp, 24 predicted proteins | sample 9_EtaG_FD_184082 | JGI IMG/M metagenome (GOLD analysis project Ga0208159, IMG submission 184082) | Marine viral communities from the Subarctic Pacific Ocean - 9_ETSP_OMZ_AT15188 metaG (SPAdes) (version 2) | ecosystem: Environmental > Aquatic > Marine > Oceanic | place: Pacific Ocean | collected... | reverse complement strand
ATATTTTATTCCACTTCATAGATTTCTACATTCATTTTTTTCTGTTTATTCGTAAGCGATCGGTTAATTTTATCCCCAGGTTTAGTACCATAACTTTGACTTTTTCTAAAAGATTTCGTCTTTACATCAATTAAACACGACCCACCTTCCTCGTTTGTAATTACCAGATCAAAAGGACACTGTGGATCTAGGCTCCTTGATACATGAAACCCTTGTTTCATAAATTCTGAGGCAGCTTTCAGTTCATTTACTGCACCAAGTTTGCTTTTACGACTCATCTAAACCTTTCTAATAATTCAAATAACTTGAATCGTTTTTTATCTTCTTTTTTCTTTTTATCCTCAACAACTTTATGTCTATATTTAGGCGTGCGTAGGTCTTTAGCTATCTTATTTCGTGTCATTAAAATAAAGCAGTAAAAATAACATAATGCCTCCGCATATAATAATATACAGATGTGTCATGTCTTGAATATCCATTACCCTGGCTGTCCCTCAGACATACATTTTTCATGATGCGAATAACATTTAATGGTAATCGTACCCGTTGCTGACCTGATAATAATTTGAGACTCATCGTCTGAATGAATAAACTGCATACTCTCAAACGTTGGAATGGTAATCTCAGTATCGCCTTTGTTATTTGGCATTGTTACACCATTCTTTCTTTACTTGTTCGGGCCCATACACAGTATGGATCCACACATAACTATATTGAGTACCGGCTTCAGTACACCGTTTCCCCCATAGGATTTTATAATTATCCTTTTCTTTTTTAGAAGCTGTTGTACAGCCCGTTAACATAATTAAAATAATAATGCCGACAGCAACTGCAGTGAGTGTTGCGTATTGTTTCATATTTTTCTCCTTTTCATTTTACCGTGAGAATCTTTTAAAAGTTCCCACACATTTTTACCGTCAAGATAAAATCCTTCTATTGACCAGGATCTTCTAGCTTGTCCAAGTTTTCTTTGGTGATGTACACCTCGCCTTGGTTGTTGCATGAATCACAATCCTTTTGTTCTTCTGGTTTTAAACTCGACCCAAGATAACCGTTACCGTTACAATCTGGACAAATCATCTTTCTAGGGTCGTCCCACATAATTTCTTTTTCATTTTTTTAATTACATACTCGGGTTCATACCCTGCGTTTCGACACACAGTATAGAGACTACGATTAGGAACCAAAAAATAATCCTTTTGCATATGACGAACTACAGCAGGTCTTATATAACCCTTGAAATCTAACTCTCTTTCGTCAAGAGCATCTTCAACAGCAGCTTTTAAAACTGCAATCCATAATTTTTGTTCAGGAGTTCGTCTGTCTCTAATCTCCCAAGTTTTATTATTATAGTTTGCCATTAAGTTTCCTCGCCTTCTCATTCACTAATGAAGTTACAACCTGACTACGTGATAGTTTCGTATCAGGAGTTAACTTGGTCTGCATCTTTGTAATCGTCTCATAAGTTTTCTTATCAACGGTTACATTTTTATATCTTGTAAAGTCTGTCATTATTTCTCCTTATTAAGTATGGAGAATATATAGGATATTATATTAATTTGTCAACCAGTTAATAAAACCCCAGGCACCCATACCGGCGTACATGAGTTCCATAAGCATTCGAGGGGTGTCGCGGTCTTGTATGGCAATAATCACCCAACCTAGACAACTGACTGTTGAAATACCCCAACCTAAAACCTGGAATATTCTATCTGTAAATGTGGTGAGAATAAGGCACCCAATGACTGCGGATGCAAAAAAGAACCAACGCATAAACATAGATCCTTGAGTTTGTCGCCCAAGTCTAGTTTTCATGATGGTTTACCTTGTCCGATTCTTCTCTTCTTTGTAAATCTTTTATTAGGACTTTTAGAAACTCGACCTCTACGCTTTACTCTTTTTCTTTGATGGTAGTTGTCTACTCCGAATCCTTTTGCTTTTCTAGCCATTCATAATCTTCTTTCGTTAGTTTTAAATATTTAATTGAACCATTCACATATTGTTTTGTGTCTTCGCCACAGAAGGTACACCTGTAGTAATCAGTGACTACTGAGACTAACATGGTTTCTTCTCCACACTCTGGACAAACTCCATGAACGGTGCGAACAGCGCCCATCAGATCTTCCATAAGTTCTGTTTTTTTATCTTTTACCATGGTTTGTATTGTGTTTTACCGTCTACGTCTTTGTATGCAATGAGTGTTGATTTACGGTTCTGCTTGCCGACGTACGACACGTGGATCCACCCGGATGTAGGTTCTCCCTCTTTGTAGAATTCCAAAATTAGCTGGTCATAATCAATGTTATTTTTAATCCAAGTTCCGAGCTCTTTGTTGTCTACACCAATCACTTCTAGATCGGCCGCCTGGCCCAGGGCATGTTGACTGGTAATTTTTGAACCAATGCGCACACACAGCTCTCCGGAGCGGTACCCCGAGGATATAATGACTGGAGCGTCATAGTGATTACGAATCGGTTGTAAAACCGACTCACATAATTTTTTTAATGCATCAATGTGGTCACTGGATGGATTATTTGGAATCCCGTTACGCTCGGCCACTTGGCTTTTGGTAAGCTCTCGAAGGTTAAAGTTTTCAGTCAGTTTCATCTTTATTCTCCTTGTTAAAAAATTTTTCTCTTCGTTTGTCTGCTTCTATTTCTGCAATCCACTTCTTTGTTTCTGGATCTTCGGGGTCTTTGGTAATGTATGATTTTTGCATATAATCTAAAAACAAAATAATAGATGCAATAAAAATTAATGCATCAATCATTTCAGTTTGCTAGTGGATTCTTGCTGCTCGCTTTTAGCTCCTTAATTTCAAGTTCTAAAATTTGGTTTGTTTTTTCTAAAACTGCGATTCTAGCAGATTGTTTACCCATTTCTTGTACGAGTCCGTCTGGGTTAAAAGGTTGGTAGTTTTTTAAAGATTCTTCCATTTGAGTCATGCGAGTCATGACTTCGCCATATTTAACAAAGCCTCCACCGATGGCGACTAAGACACCAATCAATGCTGCGACACCTGCGAGTTGTTCTTTTATTTTGTTCATATGTTTATATCCGTTCTAAAGCAAATATATTCAAAAATGTCTAGCGCAAAAATATAACCTAGATAAAATGATCCAAGTAATAACCCTGCAAAAAACAGACCAAAAAGCATTGTTTTCATTACTTCTTTTTTTTAATAACGCTTTTTAAAGTTTTTGCTTGTCCTGCATGTAATTTAGAGGCTTTCTTTAAACCTTTAATTACTTTTTTTATTTTAGCTTTTGCTTTTTTCATTAAATACCTACTTGTTTTGGGTTAATTATATTCTGTTTAGCTCTAGGCCTACTTTGTCTTTGTCTAAAAGTGTAAGTAATCTGAGCTTGTTTTTTAGTTTCTTTGTCTCGAAACTTAATTAAATGTAAAAAATCTTTATTGTCCATTTTTTAAAACCTCTAGTTCTTTTATCAGTTTTTCTTTTTTCTGTCTAATCTCAAATACCTTCTTTTTTTGCTGAAAAACAGGGTCTTTTTGTTGATAAGATACCAGGGTAACATTGTTGTATAGTATTCGATTATCTCGAATCGTTGCTTGATCCAGGTAAATATTTTTAGGTTTATAGAATTGAATATTTGCATAACTTTCTAACGCACTATTATCTGACATTAATTTTATTTTTACAAGATTTTTTAATCTTAAATTTTTGCCAATGTCCTTGACTTGAGTATCTATCTTCTCCATAGTCTTTGCCAATGAAATTTTTGAAGAACCTTTTATATCACTTGAAGCGTTGTCAGTTTTGTCAGTTGAATCTGGCGACGGGCTTGATTCTGTTGTCTTTGTGGGGGTATCATTCTTTTCATTATCGTCAAACTCCGATATTTGTTCTTCCTGAGTCTCTTTTTGAGGCGTTGATGTACTACCGTTACCAGGAGCAAATGTTTCCTCCTTCTCCTCCTTCTGAACAGATTGAACCGGAGCGTTACTTGCCTGACTCGGAGGGCCAGCAGATTCCTCTTTCTTTGTAAACGTAGGACCTGGACTCGATAATTTTTCTTTTGGATTCATTTTTGGTAAAGGAGGTGCTTCTTCAAATGCTTTAGTTTCCATCTTAACGGGTTCCTTAAAAGTCTCTAATTTAGGTTCTTCATAGTTAAACGTTGGTTCTTTTATAATAAACTGTTCTTCAAACTTAAAAGACTGTTCTAACTCTTTGAATTCTTTACTTATTTCATCATCAAATGAAACCAACTCAGATTGTATTGCAAGAGGTAATACGGTGTAGTCTATATCTAAAAGAGTGGCTGTAAGTTCAGCACCTAATAAGTTTGGTCCAACTGCACCTGTTGCATTAACATTGTTTCCATCTACACCTGTCCAATTCCAGTTCCAGTTTCTAGATCCTGTTCCTGTATAAATAACAGTATCGGTATAAGTAAAACTGTTACCATAGTATCCAGCATCATTATTTCTGTTTTGTGTAACCGTTGATAGTGTGTTGTTGTTTGCATCTAAAATATTAACGGTAGTTGAATAACTATCTCTGCCACTCGTTGCTTGTCCACATTGATGAGCAGATCCGATCCATTCACAGTTTTGTACTTCGGTTGTTGAATTTAATCTGACTCCACCATCAAGACTATCTGCAGTCGTTGTAAACTGACCACCATTTTGTTTTTCTGTTGTAATACCTACAAGAGATCCTGATGAAGATACAGTGCCGGTACCGTTTGCTTCTAGTTCATTATTGTAACTAGATATACCTGTTGTGGTCCAACCATTTGATCCATTAACACCATCAACATTGCCACTAGAGTTTTGTAAATTAGTTCTCGCTACATTAGCGTTTGGTAACAAGTTACCGCTTGTTGCTGTCTCAGCAAAAGCATTACTCGTCAGCGTCAGAATAAGTAGAAGTCGTGCTATTATTTTCTGCATCTTCAATAACCTTTAATCTTTTTACGTATATGTCGTAGTCGGGTCGAAGTTTGCCGTATTTTTTCCATTGTGCTTTTGCCTGCTTACCAATCTTACCATCAATTGGGCAGGGGGTCCCGGCCATCTCCATGCTTTGAAAAACGCGCGGATCCTGGCAGAGAAGTGCAACCGCTGCAACATTCATACCGTTTGCTCTAAGCTCTCTTGATAATTTTATTCTCTCACAGTTTTTGTCTCTAAAACTTTTACCACCAGATAAACCCAAACCAAACGTTTGAACTCCAGCGCTAGCTGATACTGAACATACATCTATTCCAGAAGGGGTTAAACCAGGCGCAGAGGCAGTTGGAGGAGCAGAACGTATATTACTAGTAGTGCTATTAGTAGTAGTGCTAGAACTAGAAGAACCAGATTCATAAGTAGTCGATGTCGTATAACCACCTTGAATAGAAGTGTTGCCACCGCTGACATTTTCTTGCGTAATATCTGAATAAGCTGTTGTAGCATAAAACATACACACCAATAGCGTTAATAGTTTCTTCATGGTCCCTCTCGCTAAGTTTTATATATGATTTTAATCTTCTTGAGAAGGCTTATTTGGTTCTAGATCATAGAACATATTATCAGAATCTTCTGTCACCCACGCGTCATCTTCGCAATCCCAGACTGTAGTTTGAACTTTGTAGTCTGGCCAATCTTTATCCGTCGTGTAAGAGTTAACGTGCCATAAACAACGGTTATTAGGTTGAGCCGCGTAATTACCATTATTTAATTCAAGAATGTGTGCACACTTATGTTCTTGAGGAATCTCAGAATGTTCAGTATTTAAAATATTATTTTCAGGGTGAGCCCAGTCAACGGTAAATAAATAATTACCTTTATAAAACTTTTTATCTTTTCCTCTAAACTTACCATCTAAACCATCCATCCAATCAAAGCGATGAACGCTAGGATAATAACTAAAACAGTTCCACAGCTGTAACTCTTGGACCTGCATATCAGGCACTTGGGATCTAGAAAAACGTTTTTGGAAAAACGCGCTGATAGGCAAACGCCAAAAGCACGCCCCGTTCGGTAGCATGATGTTAAATAGGAGCGCACGACCAATAATACTCGTAAGGCCAAAGATAACACATTCTCTTTCACCTCGTTTCTTTTGGTCCATATCATATAAATACTCCGTTTTAATTTTACAATAAATCGGAGGAATGTTTGCATTAAGGTACGCCATAGTTTATCCATTTATTTCACCCCAAGTTTGGCCTGACTCATAATCGACTTTATTGGGAATTGTTAATTTAACAGCATTTTCCATGATCTCAATAATCTTTTTTGCTTGTTCCTGCGACTCAATAGATAGATCAAGTTCATCATGAATTTGTATGTGAGGTATAATTCCTTCTTGATATAAATCTAACATCGCTTTCTTTGTCATGTCTGCTGCAGATCCTTGAATAAGTTTATTTAAAGCTTTGTATGTAAAGGCTCTTCTAATTCTTCCACGGCCATAAGTTCTTTCTGCTTCTTCTAAAGTCATAGGTGTGTGCATACCAAATGTTGAAGGTTCCCATTTATCAAACCTGCATTTACGACCTAGTAAAGTTCCGATCGATCCTGATGTTTGTGCAAACGAAGATGTTCGATTCATTAACTCTCGAACAAACGGAACATTATCATGGTATTGATTAAATAAGTTTTCAGCTTCTTGCTTCGTGTTTAATCCTAATTCTGCTTGTAACTTGGCTTTACCCATACCATAAAATAATCCTAGGTTAATTGTTTTAGCTTGTGACCTGGAGATGTTTGCCATGTCAGCTACAGTTTGGTGAAAGTCTACAGAGTCATCTTTAAATTTTTCTACAATCTTAGTTACAGAATCATTAAAACAAATAGGTTCAGTTGTTGCTGCATAGTGCACAACCAGTCTTGGTTCTTGTTGCGAATAATCAAAACAACCCCAAGTGTGATCTTTTTCAGGAATAAATAAACCTCTAATCATAGGACCTAAATCTTTATTTCTTGCAGGAATTTGTTGTAAGTTTGGATTCGAATAACTAAATCGTCCTGTCACTGTTCCACCCTGGTCAGATTTAATTGGGTTGATATCTGCATGAATCCTACCTTTGTGTTCATGTTTTAATATGGTATCAATAAATGTGGTATGTGCCTTGTTTATTTCTCTGGCTTTTGCTATCTTCTGAACTAAAGGATGTTTATGTTCTTGCAAAAAATTTTTGGTAAAAGACGGTGACTGAGTTTTTTCTGTTCTCAAATAATCTAATTCGAGTTTGTCAAAAACTTTGGCAATCGATCTGGCAGCCCATATTTGGGTTTCTATGCCTGTCTCTTTTTTTACTTGCAGCAATAATTCTTCTTCTTGTGAAACTAGCTTTTGTTTCAATGTATGAGCTTGTTCAACATCCACCCGAACGCCCTTAAATCTCATCTCAACTAAACACGGAAATAAGTTTGTCTCCAGGTCAAATACGTTTTGTAAATTTTGTTTTTGTATTTCTCTTGATAAGACTCTAAATAATTCTAATGTAAGTTCTGCATCTTTTTCTGCATACGATCCAACATACATCGCTGGAAGTTTATACATTTCTGATTTTGCATCAACGCCTGCAGCTTCCGCTGCTTCTCTTAAAGATTGTTCGCTTTTAACTTCTCCAAGATAATCATACGATGCACTGTTTAATGAATACCATCTTCTATTCTCATCAATCAAAGATAGCATCACCATGGTATCAATAATAAAACCATTTATCTTAATACCATATGCTTTTAACCAACATACGTCATACATTGCATTATGAAAAATTTTTGTGTTTTCATCCGCACAAACTTTTGTAATCCACTCTAAAACTTTTCTTTTGTCCATATTGCCTTCACGATGACCAATCGGATAATATCCTGACCAACCTTCAACAGCTACAGCAACACCAATAATTTCTCCTTGGCCAATAACAGAACCGGAACCTCTTGTTTTTAAATTTGGATCTCTTGTTTCTAAATCAATCGCAACGTATTGATAGCCAGATAAATCTGGAAAACTTTCAGGACAAATCCATTCTGTTTGTGCTTGAAACAATTACTTATCCCATTCCTTTCGCAATCTATCTATTTCTAATTCACAATAATGAATTATTTTATTTAAGTCTTTTATTTGATCTTTCTTCAAATATCTCACTACATACTTAATTACATTACCCTGAAAAAAATTCAACCTATTCTCCATGATAAAATGATAGGGTTGAATCTTTAATTTATAATGATCTCCTCCTATTTGTTTTTTGTCTGCTTCTTCAAAAAAAGATTTGTTTGTCATATATCTTCTCCAATGTTGTATTGATATTCCGAACCTTGATTCGTAATATACAATTTATTTTTTGCTCGGGTCACACCAACAAAGAACAAACGATGTTCTGTGTCTTTATTTACTTGAGCAGCTTCGTAAATAATATTTTCTAGATCTGTAAATAAAATAACGTTGTCACATTCTTCTCCCTTAACAGAATGTATTGTTGAAACTTTTATGCGTGCAGGTTTACTTAGATCCTCGCCGCTCGCTACTAGACTCTCAATGTAAGTATACTGTGCCTCAGACATGTTTAAGATCGTCCAGTCTCCAGAAGCGAGTAAACCATGTTGATGTCGTAATTGATTCAAATCGACCGAATCAATTTGATTATACGCTTTACCTTTGAAACCATGTTTGATATCTTTTTTAGTCAAAAAACCATAAAGAAGTTCAACTTCCTCACCACTAATACTTGCACCTTTGTTTAAACGATCCCAAATATTAATTGCTTCAAGTAAATCATTAGGCAATAAATCATTAAACTTACAGTTAAACCGATGTCCGGTGTCATGAAGATGTTCAACGATGGGTTTCATTTGATCGTTAGTCCTGGTTAAAATCAACCAATCACCTTCGCTAAGATCAATGTCAGGTAAATCTAAATGATCAATCACTTGACCTTCTTCCTCTCTAGGTTGCCATTGCTTTTCTAAACGTTCTTCGATATGCTCTAAGATTGACAGCGCAACTTTATGCACTGCTCTTGGCACTCTCACAGACTGAGTCTGTGCATCAATAACACCACGAAGGTTTATAAATTCAGAAGGAGACGCACCTTGAAATGCGTAGATGGCCTGATCGTCATCCCCTGCAATGTAAGATCTTTTACATTCAGCCTCAATGTAATAGAACATTTTCCATTGCAAAGGATTCAGATCTTGGGCTTCATCGAGAAAAACCACATCGAGGGACGGTGATAAGTCTTTCTCAACAAACTTGTTCAACATGTCAGAAAACTCGTACATGTTGTAAAACTCTTTATAGTCTTTTAAATCTTGTTCGATTTGTAAAAGTAAATTGTCATCAATATGAATATCTAATTCTAATTCTGTTGCTGACTCAAGTACGTCAATTCGTTTTGCTCTCGCATACTCAATAATTTTCATGTATTGATTTTTATAGTTTCTATATCCAGACTCAGATTCATGATTTTCAAAAGACATATCTTTACACACCACAGAAAAATTTTTAAAACCATTCCAGTTTTTTCCATTTAATAATTGTGTTGATGTATCAATGTCTAACGCTCTAGTACCCATAGCATGCATAGTTGAAATGTAATCAAATTCAAAACCTGGAAACCTTTGCGTAATTCTTGATCGAGCTTCTTTCGTCGCTGCCTTACTAAAAGTAATGTAAGCTATTTTTTTAGGATCAGTTTTAAGATTAAATAATTCATGATGTAAATATTTATTAACTAAGGTATGTGTTTTGCCGGTGCCTGGAGGTCCTGGGATAATCGTTCTCATAATTCAAAGTTAGCTTTCTTCTTTTTATTTTTTCGTACGATTGTTTTTTTAAGTTCAAGTCCTTTGACCTGCCAAACTTTTACACTTTCTTCACCGATCTTTTTAACAACAGACTCTGCTTGAAAAAGCGTTTGTATTAAACGTAAAGTTTTATGTTGATTATATGTCTTGTCTTGCCATTGTTTAGTGGCCATTAAAAATCTCCAGAAGTCTTTAAACTTAAACCAACTGTGACCATTTTCTGTAAATGCTTTTCTTTTCATAACGTCTTCTAATTCTTTTCCATTCTTGCTTACAAACTCTGTAAGTGCAGTCTGTAAAATCACATCAATACGCATATCATCCGGTGCTGGAATAGGGTCATCCATCTCTGCTAATAATTTATTTACTCGTTTCTTCCACATCATTTTATTTGTTGATAATAATGTTTTACGAATATGTATCATGGCATGTTTAGAAAACTTATCTGGATCATGTAATGTATCTGGGTCACACTCCATAGTCTCACCATCTGCGGTTACAAAATAAATAGGAGGATCAGAATCTAACATTCTAATTCCAGTCACATCAATATCAGGTGATCCTAGTTTACCAAACTTTCTTGTGAAACAAAGTTTGTCATTACAAAAATCACATATTGGAGAATCTTTGCATTTGTAATCATAATCTTTTTTATTAAGTGAACTAATTGTTTTGGTCACTTCATCTCGTTTTATTGGTGGACTTACAAATTTTTCTGTATTGTAACTATCTATTTTATTTTCCCAACCTGTTGGGTCAACTTTTTTTAAATACACACCAATGTTATATAAATAATTATTACGACCACCTTCAGATACTGCTCCTTGTTTTGCAATCGTTTGCAAACACGGAGGTCCGTCAGGAAAGTCTGATGTCTCTTTTGTATTTTGTATGAGTTGTAAACCTTGTAGTGCTGTTTTTGATATGACATGTTGATCATAGTATTCAAAAAATTTATGCATGGACAATGCTTGTCCATTGTCATCGAAAGCAAACCTAATGGATTTATCTCCACCATGATAGGGCATATTTAAAAAACTACCTACATCACCTCGTTCTGCTTTGATCGTGTTTTGTTTTGGAAAAACTTCTGCTTTAGAATGACCAATAACTGATGCCATTTGTATTAATCGATTTCGCATCAAGATGGCAGGAACAAATTCTTTTGTAAAACAAAATACATGTGCTCCACCTGACTTTGATCTGAATACAATCAAAGGTAATTTTTGTTCTCGTATTTTTTTGATTAAAGTTAAATGATCAAAAGGATAAGTATCAATATCAATACAACCCCATTTACATTCATTATCTTCGTTAATTGGAACAATCCCCAATGCAGGTTCGCTCCCTTTAATGTGTTCTTCCCAAAGCTGATCCGTAACTGGTTTCTTAATTGTAAAAGACTTAACTTCAGCTTTTCCGTCGGATCGAATTTCGTTGGTAATCTTCGTTTGACCATACGCACTTTCTAATCCTTTAAAAATTTCTTTCAACATGTATCCCTCTATGTCGGGCGCTAGTTTCCTAGCGCCCAATTGTGGCTATTTATTGTTAGCCTCTAAAGTATTATGAAAATCTTTAGCTCTTGTGTAAAGACCTGCATTTTTAACATCGCCTGCTAAGGATACATTGTAACCGTACCACTGGTTACCCTTACCGCTGTTTAGAACAGAAGTAAGTTTGTATGCAAATGCAAATGATGCTGGAGTGAATGTCCCTTGTTCATCAGACATTGTCTGTGACATTTGTAGTGACAACCACTTCTTTGCAACTTTACTTTGAGATGCACTCATTGAAATTAAAGCGCTCTCAGCATGACCATCATCCCCGACGATCAACACATAGTTTTGATGTACATTTAAAATGTAATTACCATTTGGTAATCTATCTCTAGCACCATCTTTTGTGGTCTTTGACAGAATGTCAGAGTCTGCTGGATAAATGTTTTCTGGTCTACCTGAACCAGTTCCAAATTCAGCCCACTCTTGGTATTCTGTTTTGTGATAACAAGGAATTACATTTATTCCTTTGTCACCATCATACAGTTTTTTTGTTACTGTATTTAAAAACATACCTGGTTCTGCACCCTCTACGTAATTTTGATTACGCTTCTGTGCTTCGCCAGATCCGTTTTGTAAAAGTTTTAAGATGGGTAATGCAAGAGAGTCTTGTCTTACGTTCTCAAAACCTTTGTTGGCATCGTCTCTAAATAAAATAGAAGACGGAGTTTGTGCCGCTTTTTTTGTTGCTACTTCCATAGTTAGCTCCTTTTTATATTTGTACGGTTACCCACGTAAGTTTTGAAGCAGTCAGAAGGTATCTCGAGTCCAGTCTCGTGACACTCCCTGACTACACCTTTAAGGGTCTGAGGGTGTACTCCCACTTTCTGGATTGGTTCATAACCCTGTCCCTTAGCAAGGGTTGCGTAATCGCTCGCCTTGTTATCTTCGCCACGACCAAAGGTAACGGTGATTTCATTTTTAATGATATCACCTCGACCGTTTTCACGAAGCCAGTTAAAAGCTGCTGCCTCATCTGTAATAGAAGCAGAATAAAAATTAGAGACTTCAACAGTCTCACCATCTTTTAGCTTTAATTTTTTTATGTTCATTTGATCCATCATTGATGGGATATCAAACTGTGAAATCACTTTTGCTTTTTCTTTAAGCTTCTTGACGCCCGCTTCGGCGTTTGCGATTTCATCTTCTAAATCTTTTAACTCTTGAACTTTAGATGCTAGATCCTGCGGGTTCGCTACCGCTTTGATCGCATCCTGTTTATCGTCTCTAAAATTAATTGTCATAAATATCTCACTTTCTAAAATCTATATAATCCCTCAAAAACCTATTGTCAAGTCTCGTCAGAAATTTTTTGATATAAATCAATCTCAATTGGATAATATCTTCTCTCTTGTTTGTCCCATTTCAGTAAATTATACTTACCGTTGGTTATATCAGAAACAATCGAACATGCGACTCCAATTATGGCAGGATCTCCTGTGAGTAATAAATAATCCTCAGGGGTATAATCTTTTAATAATTTTCTTAATTTAAATACTAAAGGTCCTGCACTTAAAATAATTTGTGCATTCTCAGGTAGTAAAACTTTTAACTCCCCAAACTCTCGCGCACCTATAATATTTATTTTAGGACGTCCTTCTCGAGTTCCTGGAATGTCTTGAATAACATAGACTTTATTTTTCATATTTCTATTTGACATATGTATATAAATAAATATATTTGTCCATAGAAAGATATGCACTATAAGTTTAAAACAAAGCCGTTTGAGCATCAGCTCAAAGCATTAGAAATGTCGTGGGACAGAAAAGTTTTTGCGTACTTCATGGAGATGGGTACGGGTAAATCTAAGGTCCTAATTGACAATATATCTATGCTTTATGATAAGGGTAAAATAAATGGCGCCTTAATCATTGCCCCAAAAGGGGTTTATAAAAACTGGTTTGCAGATCAAATTCCCACACATATGGCAGATCACATAGAAAAAACGGTTGTGTTATGGGAGTCTAGTAAAAACAAAGAAGCAGA
>Ga0208159_1000679_pt1 | contig 13319 bp, 12 predicted proteins | sample 9_EtaG_FD_184082 | JGI IMG/M metagenome (GOLD analysis project Ga0208159, IMG submission 184082) | Marine viral communities from the Subarctic Pacific Ocean - 9_ETSP_OMZ_AT15188 metaG (SPAdes) (version 2) | ecosystem: Environmental > Aquatic > Marine > Oceanic | place: Pacific Ocean | collected... | reverse complement strand
AATAAATCCGCAGTTGATAGTTCAATTGGAGTAACACTTTCAAAGGGTAACTTATCTGTTACACCTGATGCTTCTGGTGGGTTTGAGGCTGCTGTGGCATCTTTTACGTTACCAAGAACAGGAAAATGGTATTGGGAATATCGCACTGGTGCTGGTGGCAGTAGTATATACGGCAGACCTTCAATTATTACAGTAGACGAATACTTGACCCAAACTAGCAATGCTGGGGAAATCTCTGGCGGTAGTTCAGCTTCAAATCCCAATGGAGTTTTGTTTACTGCAAACGATGGTGGTAAGCGCATAAATAATAGTGACAGTTCTCATGGAAGTGCGGTATCAGCAGGAGACATTATTGGCAATGCATATAATGCAGACACAGGACAATGGTATATATACATAAACAATAGTATTCAAGCATCAGGTGCGGCAATTAGTGAAAGCATAAAAGGAAATCTTACTGGAAAAGATGTTTATATTCTGCACGAAAGATACAATGGCAATGGCGTTGATATGTATAACTTTGGTCAAGATAGCAGTTTTGGGGGGCTTGTCGCTACAGCCAACGCCAACGCAGATGGAAACGGTTACGGCAGCTTTGCCTACGCACCGCCAAGCGGATACCTTGCCTTGTGTTCGCAGAATTTGCCTAACCCAGCAATCACTGATGGCACTGATCATTTTGAGGCTCTTAAATATAATGGAAATTCATCAACCCAATCTATTTCATCATTAAATTTTTCACCCGATTTTGTCTGGACGAAAAGAAGAAGCGCATCAGCGTCACATTACTTGTCTGACAGTGTGCGTGGCGGTCATAAAGTATTATTTTCAGAACAAGATCAAGGTGAATATGATTCGGCAAGTAATGATGATGGTGTTGAATCTTTTGATAGTAACGGTTTTACATTAAAAAATGGAACGTATGTAAACGATTACAACGCCAGTGGTTCGACCTATATCGCTTGGAACTGGCTTGCTGGCACAGCGTTCAGCAACTCTGCTGGTGCAAATGGCGCAAGTATAGCATCGTCTGGTCAGGCCAATACAACGGCGGGTTTCAGTATAGTGTCTTATACTGGGACAGGTTCAGCAGGGACAATAAAGCATGGATTAAGCGTTGCACCAGAATTTATCATGCTAAAAAATAGAGACGCTTCGGACGCATGGCGTGTATATCATAGTTCTGTAAGCACAAGTGATGATAAGTATTTAGTTTTATCAGGAACTAACGGACTTATCTCAGGGGGGTCTGATAAATGGAATGGACAACCTACAAGCACTGTGTTTGGTGTTGCTGGGAGTGATGACAGTGTAAATGCCAGCGGCGAAGATTACATATCGTATATTTTTCACAGCGTTGAGGGCTACTCAAAGGTCGGCAGCTATATTGGAAACGGAAATGCAAATGGGGTTTTTGTCCACACGGGTTTTAGGCCAGCTTGGGTTATGATAAAACAGACCAGTGCGTCTGGTCAGTGGTGGGGAATTTTAGACAACGCAAGAGACCCGGGTAATTTAATGCAACAACGATTATGGGCTAATGCTTCTGACGCAGAAAGTGCATACTCTACAGATGAATATGATTTTCTATCCAATGGTTTCAAACTCAAAGGTAGTTATGCTTCTATTAACGCAAGCGGCGCAACGTACGTTTACCTCGCCTTTGCCCAATCCCCATTTAAATTTGCTAATGCACGATAGGAGAATAAAATATGCCGTGGAAGTATAACGGAAAAATTTTAAGGCCGGGTAAGGCTTGGACAGATAATAACGGAACCTTACATTCTGCATTGTGGATGCGTTATGATGATGCGTGGAAAAATAAATATGGTATTATTTGGGAAGACCCTGCTGCATCTGAAGAATCATTTGATAACAGGTTTTACTGGGGAAGACAAGTTGATGGTACGTTAATACCTCGTTCACTTACTGATGTAAATGAAGTTGACGAGGATAACAAACCAATTCTTGACCCTGATGGCAATCAAGTTGTGACCAAAGGTTTGAAAACTTTAGCAATTGAAACAACCAAAACCCAAGCGGCTGGTCAGCTTGCTCCGTATGATTGGCAAGTTATTAAAGCAACAGAGGTAGAGTCTTATTCTGTCCCGTCAAACGTCACAACTTACAGGGCGGCTGTACGTACAGCTAGCAATAACATTGAAACAGCTATTAACAACGCTGCTGACCTTGCAGCTTTTATGGCACTCTATGATACGCCTGTTGATTCAGATGGTAAGCCAACTGGTAAAGCACCCATTGCTGACTGGCCTGACGGGATTTAATTATGGAATTATCTAGCATGATGTTTTGGAATGTTATTCTTACGCTGGTAATAGCACCTGCGTTTTGGATGTTTAGGTCAATGATGGCAGAGGTAAAACGTATAGATATATTATTAAATAGGACACGAGAAGACTACGCAACTAAAAATGAACTCAGAGATGATATGGCAAGGGTTATGGAAGCACTACATCGTGTCGAAGATAAATTAGATAGAGCATTACAAAAGGACTAAACAATGGCAATGTTTAAAGCATTTAAGCCTAGTGGCATGGAAAAGATAGCACGATCTATGGGCTATCAAGGTAGCATGGATGGATTTCAGAACTATCTTGCACAAGACCCTATGCGACAGCAACAAATGAGCAACTTTCAAAACAAAGCTATGCAGATGGCTAGAGGCGGTGTAGTTAAGATGAACACTGGGGGCAATATTACTGATTTTAGTATATCGCAAGTTAAAGACCCTGCATTACCGCAAGGCGGTGTAACACAAACAGTTTTGACTCCATCCGATGCAAGTCAAGAGATTGCTCAAGGAACAGGCAGTGTAAGTGGTAAGGTAGGTGTTAATACAGCTTTAGCTTCAACAACTCAAGCTAATATGCCTAATCAAACTAGTGCTAATTTAATGCAAGCTGATAGTGTTTCTGCTCAAGTAGATGCGGCAGTAAACGCCACCCAAGCTGCACAGGCTAATCCTAATGACCCTCGTTCTCAAGTTACTGCTGCACAACAAACACAATCTTCTGTTGGCAATTTACAAGCAGCGCAGGGTAATGCACTTCTAATTAATAATCCTGTTCAACGTCAGATACAACAAGGCGAATTAATTACAGGTACAGGTGTAGATGCAACTAAAGCTGCACAGGTAACTGCACAAACAGATGCTGCTGCTGCACAAGCTAATCCGTCTGCACAAGCTATGGTAGTCACACAACTTGATGGGCTTATGCAACAATTCCAAGGGGGTGCTACACCAGCATGGGCTGCAGGAGCCATGAGAGCCGCTACATCCGCTATGGCTGGACGTGGGCTAGGTGCATCATCTCTTGCTGGTCAAGCCGTTGTACAAGCTGCTATGGAATCTGCAATGCCTATTGCAATGGCAGATGCGCAAACAATATCTAAGTTTGAATCTCAAAATCTATCAAACAGACAACAAGCAGCAATGCTTGCTGCAGAGCAACGTGCTAGGTTTATGGGTCAAGAATTTGATCAGGCATTCCAAGCAAAGGTAATGAACGCTAGTAAGATTAGTGACATTGCTAACCAAAACTTTACAGCAGAACAACAAGTACAGTTAGAAAACTCACGTGCTGCTAATACAATGAACTTGGCTAACTTGAGTAACCAACAGGCTCTTGTAATGGCAGAGGCCTCCGCATTAGCACAACTTGATGTAGCTAATCTAAGTAATCGTCAACAGGCTGCAGTACAAAACGCACAGAACTTCCTGCAGATGGATATGGCTAACTTATCAAATCGTCAGCAAACAGAATTATTTAAAGTACAACAGCGTACACAGGCATTGTTTACTGATCAAGCAGCAGAAAATGCAGCACGTCAATTTAACGCATCTAGCCAAAACCAAGTTGACCAGTTTTTTGCTAACTTAGCATCTACTACCGCACAGTTTAATGCAACACAAGCTAATGCACAATCACAATTTAATGCTGGTCAGATTAATACAGTAGAAAGATTTAATGCCGAAATAAATAATGCACGTGATCAATTCAATGCTACAAATCAACTCGTAATCGCACAATCTAATGTTCAATGGCGTAGACAAATTGCCACGGCAGATACTGCAGCTATTAATCGCGCTAACGAGTTAAATGCAGCAGCAGTTTTGGATATTAGTAAAACTGCATATGATAATTTGTGGAGTTACTATTCTGACACAATGGAATGGGCTTGGAAATCTGCAGAAAATGAGTTGGACAGGGTTACGACACTTGCAACAGCACAAATTGATGCTACAGCAAGATCAGACATTGCAAAAGAAAACTCTTCTTCAGCGGCTGGCACGGCTCTTGGTGATTTAATTGGTACACTTGGCACTGTATTAATTCCAAAGTTATTTTAGGAGATAAAAATGGATACTAAAAATGCAAAAGGTGCATATATAAAATACATGGATTTATCTTCCATGCAGGATGAAAGCAAAAAAGAAAATGTTAAGTCAGGACTCTTGACACCAACAAAAGTTTCTGATAGAATGCAAAATTCTAACCTTGAACAACCCGCCTATAGAATTGCTAAATATATAAGTTCTATACGAGCATTAAATCCTAAAAAAAATATGGTAACTTAAAATGAATGTATTTGAAGAACAATCTTTGGATGCTCCTATTCCCGGTATGGGGCTAACTGCTGGTCTAGGTGATCGTCCTTGGCAACAACCACCACGATTTGCAACGGTTGAAGAAACTGTAGACTACTACATAGAACGTATGTCTACAGATGAGTTTACTGAAAAACTTATCTCTACTCTTGAGATGGGAGTTCCTGTAACAACTATTGCTGATGTTATGAACATGACCAGTGTTATGGAAGGTATTCATAGTGTTGACGTTGGTATCCTTGTATCTCCTGTACTTGTAGAGTTTATGATATTTATTGCTGACACGGCTGACATTGAATACAATACAGGCTTAGAAGAAGAAGAAGGTCCAAGTAAAGCGGCTATTAACAGGGCATTAGGTAAATTTAAAAAAGAAAAAGCAGAACAAGAGAAAGAAAAGCCTGATGATATGGCTGCAGTAATGTCAATGAGAGTAGAACAAGAACCTGTGGCTGAAGAAAAGCCTATGGGTCTGATGGCACGGAGAGCATAATGGCATTTTTGGGTAGTTTTGGAAAACTGTTAGGTTTAGAAGATGTTAAGACTAAAGATGTAGTCACAGGCGTTGCTAAAGGCTTTAACCGTGGACTTCAAGATAGCATAGACAAAACGGATGATAACATTAGTCGTTTGTCACAGTTGCGTCTTGAACGTGTTCTTAGGGATCAACAGAAACATGATACAGACTTGGCAGCAAATTTAGAAATAATTAAAAATATGGAAGGTATGGTAGGTGATGCAGATGCCGTGGGGTATTTGATACAAGAGTATGGATTTGCGGAAGCCCAGAATGTAGCAGCGGAATTAAACAGAAGAAAAAAAGCTTCCGGCGGTAGAATTAAACCTTCAGAGTATTTGGGGATAGAAAAATCTACAGGCGGTGCTATTTCGGCTATGACTTTAGCTAATTACGTTACACCCTCAAAAAGTATAGCTTCAGCATCTGAATTTGGTGACGCTGGCATTGGCATAGCTAGTTCTTTATTTGGCTACGGTAAAGATGAATTTAAAAAGCGTTCTGATGCAGATATAGCAGCAGCAGGATATGCAGATAAAATTGGTAAAACATCCTTGACAGATTTGCCTACTATAAAAGGCAAAGATTTATATGAGTGGCAAATTTACACGTCTGATAATCCCGCAAGACAAGCGGCAAATTTAACAACCATAATTAACGATTTGTCAAAACAACTTCCTACTGCTAGTTCTAGTGAAAAAGAGGTAATACAAGAAGAAATGACCGCTGCGACAGCAGAGAGAAGTTTGTTAGAATTAGAGTATGAGTATCAAAAATCTTTGGAAACAAAAGGTAAACTAAAACCTATGAAAGACACTGAGGTAGCCCGATACGCTAATACCATAGATGGCTTAGTGGCTACTGAGTATGGTTTAGCAAAACCAGATAGCTGGGTTTTCGATACTTTTACTCAACAAAGAGTGTATAATTACAAAGGTATGACAGCTTTAGCAAAAAGAGAAGTGCAAGATGCCAGTGCAAATATGTTGGTTGAATTGGACAAAGCGCATATCGCTGGAATGCCAGCCTCAGAAATACGATTTTATGTTAAAAGTGCTATATCTAACAATCAAAAACTAAAATTTATACCTGCAGATGGTGTAGATGATGATCCTACTTTTGAATTAGTTCCAGATACAACATTAATTAATACCGATTTGACTGACGCAAATGGTCAAAGAGTATTCACAGGGTTAAGTTCAGGTCAGTTACCACCACCTGTTATTTCAAATACTAATCAGTCTACAGCAGCTTCTTCAGCGGCTGCAACAGCAAGTGTAGGTAATGCACAGACTGCGGCTAACCAGACAATAGCAAACCAAAAAAGTGCATATCAAGGAACTAACGACCCAACTAAAAAAGCAACTATTGTTAGTAAAATTATGAGACAGTTTGCTAGATCGGGTGTTACTATGACGCAAGCTCAAGTTGAAGCTGAACTGAGTAAATAATATGGCAATGTACAATCATTACACAGAACTCAACAAAGATGTTCTTTTACAAGAAGAAGACTTTATTGATGATGCGGCTGCATTCTTAATTGACAGAGGTGGTTATACACCAGATGAACTAGGATCGGATGAAAAAGTTTATGACGCTTACATGGAACACTTCCGTTACCAGAATGTCAATGAAGTAACCGCACTCAAAGACTTAAACTATGCCCAAGATGCAGACGATCAAAGTCGTGCTAGAATGGGCAGATTGATGGACACCTTTGATAAGATGGATAGTGATCTAGGGACAGAAGCTGCCTTAGATTATCTTGGCGGTGTGTTTACTGCACCCTCTACTTATGCTGGCATGTTCTCTCTGGGAACAGGCAAGGCCGCTGCCCTCGCTGCTAATCAAGGTGTTAAGATTGGTATCCGTCAAGCGTTAAAGTATGGAACCCAAAGCGCAGCAAAAGCTGCTGCCATTGATGTACCTACTGCTATTGGCACTGTAGCTGCACAAGAAGAAACACGTGTGCAAACAGGCATAAAAGATGAAATAGATATGACCAATGTTGCCTTGGCAGGTGGACTTTCCACTGTAGCCTCTGGCGGTATTGGTCTTTTAACTGGTACTAAACGTGCTTTATCTATAGGGGCAGCAGAAGAAATAGCTGAACAAACCACGCAAAAGTATGTAGCAAAAGTTGAAAAGGGTAATAAGAAAGCCGTAAAAACTTTAACTAATGCTAAAACATCCAAAGTAGGAAAGGATTTTCTTAAAGCTGTAAAGACTAGTCTTGAAGAGGACATAGTAAAGTATGCAAAAACAAAAGATGGCAAATCTCGTATGCTACCTCTTGCAGAAACTATTCCAGATGAACTTAAAGCAGGTGAAAAAATACGTCTTGCTAACATAAAAAGCAAAGGCAAAACACTTGAGCAAATGGAAATAGAAAATATTGCTTCTGCTGCATCCATGATAGATGACAAGATAGGTGATCTGCCGGGGCTACCAAAGGGTAAGTCAGAAAGATTTACATCTCGTCTTGTAAAGGCTTTGGCAGATGCAAGTCCAGAGGAAGCATTAAAATACAAATCTATTTTAAATGAACACAATCTTACTTTTGATCAGCTTGGTCCTTTGTTTGCTGCTGAAATATCACGTTCAGCATCACAGTTGGGTACTTTAAGTGCAGCCAAACGTAAGAAAAAGTTTAATGAAGCATTTGAATTGTTAAATCGGCTTGACGATAGACTACAACGAACTGGCTTAGACTTTATATCCAATGATGGTGTCTCTACCACCACCGCTGCTGCCAGAACTGCATTGAAAGAAGAGCAGGAAAAGCAACTAGGACACATGACAAAAGGTCTAAATGTAATTAGTCATATAAATAAAGCACGTGTGGGTTTAATGACTGTGCAAGCATCTACCACTGTACGTAACACCACAAACGGTTATATGCGTAACTATGTGTATGCACTGGACAATCTTGGTGGAAGCGTAGGTAATTTCATCAGTGCAACAGCAAAAGGCGTTGGTGGTATTACCAATAAAGAATTGCGTGAATCCGCTATGGCAGATGTACGTATGGGTGTAGCACAATTAAAAACAGGTGCGCAGTCTGCTCGTCTTAAAGATATGGTTCTTGGCACTGAATCTACTGACACAGCAGCTTTGTTCCGCTTAATGAGAGATAAGAAGTTTGGTAAAAACAAAGTAGTCCAGCAGCTATTTCGTGAGATGGCTGACATTGGAGAACTAACAGGCAGTGAGAGTGGTTTAATAGGCGTTGCTCGTAAGTTAAACTACTTTAATACCATGTCAGACAATATGTTTAAACGTGCTATATTTTCACGTGAAGTAGACAAAAGCATAAGAGCCAGCCCAATTACTGCCATAGATGATGCAGGTAAAGCTATAGAGATTAAAAGTCTTGATCAGGCTCTGAGAACAGGTAACTTTAAACTAATTGATGACTCTGTTTTTGCAAACGCAATGGACGAAGCATTTGAATTTACATATCAGACAGGTAAGTTCAAAGGAAGAAAAGGTGGATTCAATACCTTTGCTAATGGCGTAATTGAGTTTGGTAGCAGTACTCTTGGTTCTACAGCAATACCCTTTCCTCGCTACATGATCAATCAGTTCCGTTTCTTTTATGAACATACCCCTGTTCTTGGCATGGTAAACTTTGGTGGTATCTTAAACAAAAGCGGTAAAGCTGGTGAAAAGGGATTAATTGTAGCTGATGCAGAAACTCTAGGTAAAAACATGACAGGCTTGGCTTTGATAGGTGCTTTTGCTGGGGTACGTGCTGCGTTTGGTGATGAAACTACAGGTGCATACGAGTACATAGACCCCACTACAGGCTCTCTTGTAGATGCACGTGCATCACTTGGTCCCTTCTCAGGTTTTGCTCTGATAGCCGATTTACTATACAGGTACTCAGGGAAAGGTTCCATTCCAAAGTGGCATGACAACGACAAAGTATCTACTGCTGCAGGTTACGATATAAGAGAATTTGTACAGGCATTTACAGGTGGTCAGGGACGTGCAGGTACAGGTCTGCAAATGATTGATGGTGCTGTAAACGTAGCACTTGAAACTGGCGATGCAGGTTTAGCAGACCAAGCCTTTATGGAAAACGTAGCTAAATACTTTGGTAATACGCTAGGAACTTTTATTGTAGGTGCTGGTGTTCTTAAAGATGCTGTCGCTACCGTAGACCCGGAGTATAGAAAGTTAACAGATAACACAGACGTAGATTTGTTTGAGTATTTCTTAAAACAATCATGGAAGTCGATGCCTCAAGCACCGGATGAAGAAGGATTGCCTCGTCTAGCTTCGCCTACACGTTCAGGTGGTGTGCGTAGATTTAATCCTTTTATAAAGCAAATTACTGGTCTTAATCCTTTGCAGCGTAGAACTGTAATCGAAAGAGAACTAGACCGTATGCAGTTTGACTATGTTGAAATATCACCACGTAAGATTCGCCTTGATGCTCCAATGAGCAATGAGGCACGTGAAGAAATGGGTAAGTTTGTAGAAAGCGATCTATTTGCTTACATAAATTCTTTAGAATACAAATCAATTCCTACAGATAAATTAAAAAGGTTGGGCTTGAAAAAAAGATTAGCTGCAGGTAGAGGCATTGCCAGAAGCATGATGTTATCGGAAGATAGAGTTGACACAAGATCAGAAGCGTTACGTATTGCTCGTGCTAGGTTTAATAATCTAAATAAAGATAAAAGAATTGAACTAAACGAAAGGTATAAGCTAGAATATAGCGACATAGGTGCTAATAGTATTGCAGAAGATGAAGCGTACTGGTTTATAGACGAATAAAAAAGGGGGCAATTAAGCCCCCTCTTTCATAACAGATTAGTAACCCATACCATGACAAAACTATTACTATCTGTTATCTCCATCACCTTGTAATCTATTCCTAGCTTTCCTGTCTGCAAGCTTCTCAAGATTACTTTCCATAATACTACCAAGATTCATATCTACTTCCTTTGCAAGCATAGCGCAATACCAGAGAACATCTCCTAACTCCGCACCTATCTGGTTCTTCTTATCATTGTAGCCCTCAATATCAGCACCATCACGTATTAATTTCTTAACCTTATTAGCAATCTCACCAGCCTCACCAGTAAGCCCAAGAGTGATATACTCAAGGGCTTTTTCTTTTGGGAAGATGGCAGTTTCAGCAGCACGTATCTGATATTCAGTAGCTGTAATACTACTCATCATTTTTCTCTCCTTCATCCAGTTGTTAGCTTCCTGCTCTAGCTTGTTCATTCCATTGTACCTCTTCTAGCTGCTCATAGTAAGCATCGTTCCAGCCACGTTGCCACTCACGTGCTTGCATTGTATTTGAGTCAATGTTTGCGCGGTGTTCTTGGTAAATATTTTTCATGCCTACTTTAGTAAACTTACCGCCACGCTTAAAGGCATCATAGCCCCACTGGTATTGAATACGAAGTGGAGCATCGTACTTACTTAATCCGTTACGCCTCAATTTCTTCTCCTTTTATTTGGTAGTTGAAAAGTTTAATTGCAGTCACTTTATCTATCTTGAACCATTCTCCCTTTCTATCTTGAGCAAAGTGTTGAAAAATTTTATGCATCTCACGTTCTTTTTTGTGGCGATTACCCGTAGACAAGGTAGCCACTACCTCGTAGTCACGAAAAGGTGATGATGTCTGATAGCCATTTAAACGATCTTCAGCATTAACAGCCTTACCAACCTTTACCCAATCAGGCCAAGCGGAATTACAAACGATATAAACTTCACCCTCGTCAATACTTTCAATCTTACTATGCGACCATACGTCATCCAAAGACTTATATCTTCCGGGTTTATGTAGTGGATGTTTTTTAGAAATTTCTTTACCATTTACGTACATCCTTTGCGCATCTCGTTTCTTGACAGCCTCTGGATTATCTTTGTAATACATTGGACTGCCTGTGTAGGGGTTGAGTTTAAATCTTTCCATTATCATCATTAGTCTCCTCTTCATTAATTGAGGGTTGAGTAAAATACTTCACTAACATTTCTAACTTATCATGGTAGTTAGCCACCTGTTCAAGTTCTAGTTCAATAGTCTCTACTATATCGGAGTGTTCACCGATACCTATTGTGTTGTTCATGTACACCTGTATATTAGCTAGGTGTTTATTAATGTTACCCGTTAGGTGGGAACGTACTGCATTCACTAATACTTCTTTCATTCAGTTCTCCTTTCTTTTTTCAGGGTTAGGGTAGTAGACCTCAACCCATGATGCACATTCAGGACACTCTAAACAACTGAGTATTGTATAGTTATCATCCGTCAGTTCATCTACGTCATGGTCTCCTACCCATCTTAACTCTGTGTTACAGTGCCAGCAATTCATTATGCTGCCTCTATGTCCACAATCTCACACACACCTGCAGTACAGGCCAACTCACGCCCACCAGAAGTCGTATCTTCCTTTTCAAACTCCTGAAGCAATGACCAGTCTACATTCTTTGGCATCTTTGTCAAGAACTCTTTGTATTCTTTTTCACTTATATCCTGATAAGGTGCTTGCTGATATGTGTGTTCACTGAATGGCAGAAAGCTGATACCAGACACTTCATCAAAGTGGTCATATACCCAAGAGCCTACCTGCATCCATTCGTGTTCTTTCACAGAGATGGTTACACTAGGCTTGTGTTCACAAAAGTGACGTTGATAAGTAAGCCATAACTCAAGCTGCTCAATAGCATTCATTTGTGTCCTAGTAACTGCACCTTCAGGTGAACGCATAGGAAAGCTGAATACTGTTGTGCTATCTGGCTTCATTACGTCTGCCTCTGCTGGTATACCCTGTGACATAAGGAACTGTGTGAGTGGGTCTTTGTTATCGCCACGTACAGTGCGAATGTAGAAAGGATTATGCCTTGCATGAATACCAGAGGCTGCATTAGTAAGCTGCGACACAGTGCCGCTAGGCTTTACACAAGTAACCGCAGTAGACTGTGGAATACCAAGCTGTTTTGCTACCGCTGCGTTAGTCTGCACTGCTGTATCTTTAAGTAATTCAAGGACTGTAGCAAGTTTGTCACCTGTCGTAGCTGTTAGGTTATTATCCATGATACCTGTTAATGATACACCAAGTAGCCTTTCTTCCTCTGTATTATCTTTCCATATCTTACGTAGATATTTGAAGTTAGTTAGAGTAGCTTGGAATGTGCCAAGAATAGTAGCTAGTCGTACCTTTTCTTTGAGTGTATCAGGTGTATCACTTTCACGCACCACTACCTCTGACAAATTACAGAACTGGTATGGGCGTAAGATGATCTCACTGCAGGGGTTGCAACCGAAGTCATGGTCTGTTTCACGCCTACCGTTCTTAGCTGCTTGCTTGATAGCTGACTGCCTGTTAAAGATACCACGTTCACCAGATTTACTGTCGTATAATGATAGCCACTCACGCATGAACGTACCCATCTCAGGCTTTACTTTGTATGCTACAGAGTTGTTAGCCAACGCACGTTGCCCTTCATACTCCCACCACTTCCCTGACTTGGCATGAGCCATCTGGTCATCGTTAAGATTAGATAATGAGATCAATGCACTACGGCGTACACCACCTACAACTACCACTTCACCAATCTTACACATGATGTCGTGACACTCAATCGGGTAGAGCCTACGACCTGCTGCACCCTTAAACTTCTGTACAACAAACTCAAACAACTCAACTAATGGCTGCGGCCCTGATGCCCTACCACCAAATGTCTTGAGCCTAGCACCTGCAGGACGTACCTCTGATACATCCCATGCTGGTATCTGGCCTATGTACAACATAGCAATAAGTTCTTTCAGTGACTTTGCCCATCCGGGTCTGCTATCGCCAACCTTGATAACGGTATCTGTACGATGGAAGTCTTCCGCTACGGTGGGTAGCTTGTCTATACAGTGGCGTTCAACACTAAAGCCTACACCTGTACCACACATAAGTATGTACATGGTCTCATCAAAGGCACGTGGGCTATCTACAGGCACGTATGAACAGTTGTATCCACCTACATGACAGCGATCAAGTGCGGGGCCACTTGTCATTAATGCTCTCATGCTGGGCATTACACTCTGGTTGAGTACGGCCTCTTCTAACTCACCTCTCAGTGAATCAGATAGCTTATAGTTGTGACTATCACGTAAATGCCTAGCCATATAATCAAAGTATCTAGCGACAGTTTCA
>Ga0208159_1000678_pt1 | contig 13330 bp, 28 predicted proteins | sample 9_EtaG_FD_184082 | JGI IMG/M metagenome (GOLD analysis project Ga0208159, IMG submission 184082) | Marine viral communities from the Subarctic Pacific Ocean - 9_ETSP_OMZ_AT15188 metaG (SPAdes) (version 2) | ecosystem: Environmental > Aquatic > Marine > Oceanic | place: Pacific Ocean | collected... | reverse complement strand
TAAACTCTACCTTGTGACCTAAATCATCTATGCCTTTCAAATAATTATTAGTAATCTTTTTAATTTCTCTTAAACGAATTTCTCTAGAAGAACCCTCATGATTTATTGTAACTACGAATAAGTCATTGAAAAGTTTGTAAATAAATCCTCGTTCTTTATTCTTACTCATTTTAAATTCCCCTTAAGAGCTTATCTATACATCATTATTTATAAATATTCAATAAGGACATAAGGGAAATAAAAATGGCTGCAGCAAAAACACTACAACCGGATTCAATCTTTGCTGAATTAGATACAGATGGTGATGGAGTCATTACTGACGAAGAAATGGCTCGTGCAAAAGAGATTGCTGAGTATGAACATAAACGTAAGATGCAAGAAAATGAAGATAAGAAAGAAGATCAAATACGCGCTATGGCTTGGTTTGCTCTCTGGGGCATGCTTCTATATCCAATTACAATTATTGTGACTTCTATTGTGGGGGAAGATACAGCTGCACAGTTAGTAAGTGATATTGCTCCGGCTTACTTTGTTGCTATCGCTGGATTAGTAGCAGCGTTCTTTGGCGCACAAGCTTACACTAAAAGTAAAACACCAGATAAGAAAACTTAAGTAGGATCGGCATTTATCTGAAGATCTTTAGTGTTCCAATCTAAACATGTGTAATTGATTACGGTCCATCCGTTTGCCTCGGATGCCATTAATCCATCGGCTAACGATTCCAAGCATGCGTCTAAAGATAAGTAAACACTTGGATGTGCCAAGTTTTTGCACGTATCCCATTCTATACTGCATGCAAGTATTATCGAAGCCCACATATTATTTTCCTTTATATATTGTTTGTAGATGAGTTTCAAACTGCTCTACTTTTGCAAGTCTATTTGGCCAAAGAATATAATCTTTTTCGGGATTCTTTTTTAAGTTATTTAACAATGGCACAATAGCATTATAAAGATTATCTAATCTTTCTTGCGTTGTAGTAGCAAGTTTTTCAGCATCATTGGCAAGTGCAGTTGTTTGCTGCACCGCCGAAAGTTCATCTTCATCGACTGCTGTAAAACCAAAGTCGAATAGCTCAGACATGTTGTTTCCTTTTTTGCGACTTCCTTCGGAGGTTTCGAAGTTTAGTATAAAGTCGTTCGGTCTTTCCTAGTAATATTTCTTTTGTTTCTCTACGCTTTAATCTTGCGGCTGTTGACCGCGCCATACGTTCAGATCTAATCATTACTTTACCTCCGTTTGTTAATTGGTCTCGATGGCTGGATTTGAACCAACGACCTCTTGTACCCAAAACAAGCGCACTACCAAACTGTGCTACACCGAGTTAAGTATTACTATTTATTATGAAAAGTACTTATCAATCATTTCTAATCGTTCATGTGCAGCACCCATAGTAGATAGTTCTTTTTGTATTGCTTCTACAATATCGCTGTGTTCACCGATACCTACCGAGTTTTGCATATAAACCATGATATTAGTTTTAGCTCTTTCAAGCTCGCCTTCAGCATGCATCTTAGCTGCCTTCATTAGTTGCGCGGACATACTCATATTTTTCTCCATTTATAAGGGTTTTAATTTTACGTTCTCATCGTAGATGCCATAACACCATCCGTCTTTTTTCATTGAACTGAAACCAACTCTTTTTGCAAAAGCTTCTCTATTCTTTGCGCCATCTTTCCAAGATGTAAGACTAGGACCAGCATCTACCTTTGATCCTTTTGGTTCACATGTCAATACGTAATTAGACTTAGGTGTATATCCAAACATTCCATTATGAATGTTATCGTAGCAAGCGCGATTAAATTGAATCATTAACTTTGCTCGTTCACGTTTATCTAGTTGTGATGGATGTGTTTGATATTTTACTTCCCATCCGACTTCTGCCATGACGGTATCGTTTTCATAATCAATGTTTTCAGCAAAGTCTTTTATCAGGCTATCTTTTGGTGAAGCACCAGCATCAATGTAACGATAATACAAATAGCTTGCTTTGTTTTGATAAGGGACAATATATGTAATGAACCAGAAAGGATGTGGTCCTACATGTGTTGCTCGCTTTTCAATATGCTTATCTGCAAGAATTAATGGTGTCTTGATTTTATAACCAAGACGCTCCATCGTATTTTCAAACATCAAACGTTTGAGAGCATCAGTTGCTTTCATCGTTAGATGTAAACGCGTCTGCTATTGTATCGATAAGTAGATCAATATTATTTTTATTGTTCTCAATCAAACCATCATGTTCTTCATCGATGAATTCAGAACGAGCTGCGTGTGCAGAATGTGCTCCAATTAGTTTCATCAAATCAAAATCTATATTTTCTACTTTATGATGTATTTCAACAATGTGCTGTTCTAAAAGACCAATTCTTGCGTCTTTGTCTTTTATATCTTCAGCCATTGAGTAAAACATTATCGCTGCGATTATTTCCATTACTTACTCCTCAGTTTCAATTTGCATGCAGACAGCCTGCATATTCAATGGGAAGTGGCCTTGTTTACCACCCACATCATAACTTAACATTTCTCTTGCATAAAAACAATGATGCATTTTTTCAAATGTATGGCCTGGACCATATGCGTTTACTGCATGTACATCTGTACCTTCTACCATAATATATATCAGCATCCAAGCCATAATAAATTCCTTTTTATAATCAGTGGGGAGCCTTTCCTAGGTGACCCCCCACCTATCTGCATTTAACGTATGCAGCAACCGACTGGGTTATTCGGTACCAGTGGTTACACCGACCTATATAGAGAGCGCAACTCTACTTAGGATTTTTATTTTGTAAATGCTGTCTGATAAGTTATACCATTGACAACCCAAGTGATAACAGAATAGTCATACACTTTTTTATTTACATCTCTATATTCAGTGACATCTTGGCACTGTCTTTCATAATTATAACCAGTGATAACTCGTTTAGACTTTTTCTTGTCTGCAGCTATCACTCCACCTATTACGGCACCAGCAGCAGCACCGTTATCTTTATCAGTAATACCTTTACCAAGTAATGCTCCAAGAATCATACCACCAAGCACATCGCCGCCCGAGGCGCCTTCACCTTGCACTGTACCGTATATAGGTACTTGCACTTGTTGACAAACCTGTTTTGTGTAAGGCGTCCGTTCAATTACCGATGTGTAAAAATCTTCTACACTAGCAGTTACCTGCTCTGCAGCAGCAACAGGCGCAGCGAATGCTACTATGGTTGCTGCTGTGATTAATGTTTTCATTCTTTTATTCCTTATTCTATGCAGCTTCTTCAACTGCAGGTACTTCGTCGAAACCTATCATTGCAACATCATAGACTTTGCCATCACCAAGATAGAAACGATCACCCATCATAGAAGATCTAAGACCATATGTTTTGCCACCAACTACTGGAAGCTCACCAACAATCTCAACGTTATCGTTTTTATCCATATGTCCTGCAGGATGGCTCCAGCTATCAGCAATATTCTGAGTCCAACGATAAGCATATTCTAAAGCAGCTTTTCTTATGCTAGCATTCTCTTTAGGAACATTAACTACAGCAACTCTTGTGTAACCGTTTCCTTCAAAATCTTTATGATAAACTGTGACTTTCATATGTATTCTCCTTCATTTGATATAACTATACTATACCATTGCGAGCCGATTGTACACCTTTTTGTTTTGTTTAAAATCAACTACTTGCACTTTTTTTGTTTAAGTTGTTGAAATCAAACGAAACCTTTTTTACATCACTGTCACTTTTTATCCAGCCTTCTAGAGTACTTATATCTATTTTATCAAAAGGATCGTTATCTATAAGTTTCTCTGACACTCTGTAAAGCTCCTTCTATTTGAGACGGATACTTTCCTGTGTAAGTTCCAGCCTTCAACATATCTTTAGTTAAGTAATCTTTATGTCTATGATCTATGTTGTCCCAATCTTTCAAAATTTTTCTAGCCAGCTTATCGAACTCACTATCTTCTAAGATAGGATCGTCTTGTTCGTAATATGCGTATGCTGCCATAATGTACCAAGGGACGCTCATATTGATGTTGCCGTCGACTATGTCGATACAAGCATCTTCAATACCTTTTTTGTCCATAGTACTTTACCTTTAATTCCTTTTCTTTGTTATGAGCTTCGATCTCCCATGGTCTAGAATCGTAATCCATTTCTGCTTCAAATACTTTTTTTTCAAATATGATTTCGTCGCCCCATTTTTGTTTCATTCTCCCCGTGAGATACTGATGCACGTGCACCATTTCATGTAGCACTGTTGAAACCATGTCTTCGAGGGGGATAGATACATCGATGCGGATCGTAAACTCACGATCACCTTCATCCAAAACGTCGCCGTAAACTCCTTGCTTTTCGGTTAACTTTCGTATCGTTCTAATATTTATATAAACAGGCTTCTTGATACGAGGCATGAGTTGTTTAGCAGCAAACATTACTGAGTCAATAATTGCTTTTCTACGATAGCGGGCTGTTTTATTTTCAAAATCAATAACAATCATAATAGTATTCTATACTATTTTCTTGTAAATGTAAACTAGTTTTTTGTTCTAATTTCAACATTTTTTGGCACTTCAAACTTTATGTTTGGGTGCTTGTGATATAAGACAAACTGTGTATCCGAAAACTCTTTAAACATACTTTGCCAAACTGGTCTCCAGTTGTTTATTAATCGATTGTTATTCATATTTGATCTATCTGAATTAAGAAAGAAGTCACTATTACTTAATAGATTAAAATCAAACATAGAGTCAAATCCATACATATGGATTTCAGTTGCTTCCATTTTACTTGCCACACAGTGAACTGCCATGTGGCCACAGTTAAAATCTGTGTAGTTCTTTACATACTCTGGCAAAGTCAAATAGAATCCTTTGATTTGAGATGCAAACTTCATGTAAAAGTCAGGTCTCATCTCCATCCACTTCTTAGGTCGAGCACCAAGAGTCCACTCACCTGGAACTATTACGGATCCTTCATCAATTGCTTTCATCATTTTAAAGTCAACCATAAAGGTAGTGTAAACATTATAAACTGTAAGAGGTGGTAAGTTACATGTTACCTTGAGTCCTTTTGCAGGTTTATACATTTGTGCGCAATCGCCATTACCAATTACATGAGCAACTTTACTCATCTATCATACTCCAAATTATTTTGACTTTCTCTTATCATCTTTTCAATTCTAATCTTGCCTTTTCTACCAGTCCAATGCATAATAACATGGTCCTTTGGCATAGAAGCATCTACTATATCCAGACGTAATGTATTATATTTTCTTGGAAGATCTGTTATATGTATAGATCTTCTCATTCCATCTCTGACAAGATTATGAAGAACTTCTTGATCGCCGTCCTTAGGTTTTGCTTTGACTGCTGCGTACCATTCATCAAGAATATTGGGACGATGTTGAAACGCTACTACGCCAGAGTTGTGCCATGTTTCTTGTCTTCGCCTAGACCAAGGAACATCTTCTGCCATTGCAAGTTTATTGGGTTGTATGTAATTAAATATATCATCTATTGGACCTAGTACTTGGCAGTCGGTGTCTAGCCAACATACTTGTTCTGCAAGTTTAGATGCTTGAATCATTGCCTTTGGTTTTTTAAACCAGCCTAGTTCATTGCCTTCCATAGGTTGCGCAGCAAACACTCTTTTCATTTCTTCGGACATACCAAAGTCATACACAACTAATTTAATTTTACTAAAATTTTTTAAATTATCAAAGAACCAAGGGAGCTGCCACTGCGTTTTATGATCGCAGCCAGTAATGAATATCTTAGATAATTTCATAAGTTTCTCCAAAGGAATGCTTTGCATAACAACCGATAGGATTTTGAATAGTAGAAAACGAGTCTCTTGCTTCTACAGGCCAAGGATAGTATTCTTGTAAGAAAGGAAACGATTCTTTGTTTAAAAATACATCGGTAGGCTGAGCATGCAGTTTAGCCTGCTTTACCAGTGCACGAGCTCCGGCAGGAGTGAGGCGATATGCGTGTGCACCAGGGAAATACCTTTTAGATGTTAACAATCCAACCCCTAGAGCCGGAGTATGGTATGATCCATAGGAAGGTTTACCTAATGAAATTACTTTATCAAAGAGAAGTGTATTATCTATTGGTTGTAAGATGAATGCATCATGCTCAAAAATAGTGTAGGTAACTTTATCTTGTATGCATTTTTTCCATAAGCTATAATGAGATAAGAAAGCAGCAATACAATTTTCAAGTCTTGAGTATTGTTCAATAAATCCAGCTGTATCGAGTTTTTCGGCTTCCATCATACGATATACATTTGTATTTCGAGGAGTAACTGCATCATACATATCAATCTTCATGCCATGCTTTGCACCAGACTTAATACACCGTCTTGCAGTCTGTACTGATCTTTCAATATCTGTTATAGTAATAATCAAATTTTTCATTGTGTTGTAGTACTCTTCAAAGTTTGAACACTTGTATAAAATTTACGAGTTACACCAAGTTTAGGAACTAATTGATAACACATGATTGCATCATTAGGCCAAAGACCAAATTCCTTTACGAGACTAATAAGTTTATTAGCACCTTCTGGTTTAATTATATATGCTGAGTTTCCAGCTAAACCTTGTGGAACATTTGCCGGTGCGAGACGTGGAACTGTTTGTTGTTTTTTATCATCATTTAAAATAGTTTGATAATAATCGCGTGATTTAAATGTACAACCTATTGGATTATTAATTCCAAGAATATTAAACTTTGAATCATTCATATTGAAATCAAGTTTTGTTATAAACATTGCATCGTGTTCGAGAATAAGTATTGGCTTATTTAAATTAGAACACGTTTTCCATAATCTATAATGACTCAAAGCACAAGCAATTCTTGCTTTTGGACTTCTTGTTTGATAAGCTCGTTTAGTAAGTCCAGAACTAAAGTCAGTGACGGCACCTTCCCAAGGATAGTTCCACTGCAACTTATGCGCTAGCATAACTTCATTTACATTATCTGGTGTAACTGCTTTGAACTTTTCGATTTCAAAGTCATTACCAACTTTTTTCGAAGATTCAATTAAATTGTTAAATCCAGTTTCAGATATTTCATTATCATTTATAACAATACTATAAGTAATCATTACTTCTTACCGATGACTGTGTATCCTACATTTTTTGTAACGCGTTCTAAAATTTTCCATTGATTCTTTTCGGCCCAAGCATTTAAAACTTGAAATAAACTATCATTCATTTTACCATGAAGAATGCTCGTATCATGAGCTATAATATACTTCTTAACGTTTCTACCATGCATATCTAATTCTTTTTGTAAATGATTAGGATGGTGATAACTATCAATGACTAACATATCAGTCATGTTAATAGCGCCGAAACCAGTGGAGTCAGTTTGATTAACAATCAATTCTATATTATTCGTATCACACCATTTCTCTGCAAGTGGTTTGAGGAACTTATTATATTTTGTAAAGTCAATATCCACAAGGTAAACTCTGCTTGGTTTACACAGCATCGCCACAGAAGCTGTACCACCTTGGTGTGTACCAAGTTCCATGTAGCTCTTACAGTCTTTCATATATTTTGTAATGGCATCATGTATAGCACAATAGTCTTTACCATGTGCTTCTTCCTGTTGTTCTCTAATAGATTTATTAAATGTCTTTACGGTCTTGCAATGACCTAATTCGCTGTTAATCATTACGCATCGCTTTCTTTTCTAAACTTAATTTTTCTTTAGCGCTCATTGCATATGCCGCGCCTGCCAAAAGAACAATAGCAGCTGCTTCAGCTATTAACACCCAAGGATCTGCATCTTTGCTGTGTAAGATTATTAATCTACACAAAGCTGTCATTGCAATAATGATTGGTAATGTTACGGGTATTCTATTGCTAATGTAGTAAGCACCTACCATGCCTACAATCTCTGTGTATATGAATAACAAAAATAAGTCTGCCAATTCAATATTTCTTACTAACCACATGTCCCATACTTCACAGCTGGCTGCGAGCACTGTTAAAAAACCTATGCCACCAAGCATCAATTTTTCTGTGAGGGTTGTTGTCCAATGCAGCTTTTTATTTAAATTTTTCATTAGCTATATCCTACAACACTTAATAATAAAATCATAAAGATAAAAAATCCACAAATAAAAAATATCACTGGAGCTTGTTTTAAAAGCGGTTCGTGAAAATCCACTAATCTAAAATCTGGTGGAACACGCCGTCTTCTTTTGACAGGTTTATCTTTCATTCTTTCGGCATGTCTTTCAATACATTCTCAATTATATCTAAGTTTTCTTCTATGCTAGTAAGCCTATCTTCTATTTCATCTGCCACTATAAACGAAAGCACCAAAGCGATCGCCAGCATACACCAAAAAATATACGGAAAATATTTACTCATAAGTTTCTCCTGTTTCTCTAAAAAAGTTTTCGCTCCAAAAAGCTTTGTCATCTATCCATACGTCATAATGTTCTTTCTTACCAACACTAAGTTCATGGAACTTACAACCCCATTTTATTAATTGATTGTTTGTCATGTTGTAATAATCTACACCACTCACAACACCGCGAGCTGTCATATATTTAATCGTATGACCGGCATCGTATAGCCTATTAACTTTTGTGATTCTTTCATACATTGGAATATGATTTGCGTAATCTTTTGTGCCGTCTGGCTTCATTACTTCTTTACATATCGTTCCATCAATATCTATAACGTACTTCACTTAGCTTCCTTTTCTTTCCTTGCATACTTTATATCGCAGTATCCGCAAATAACATAATGTCCATCATGCGGAATCTTAAGATAAACCTTTGGATGATCCATATTATCTCCGCTACATGCTACGCTATCGCCATCAATGTAAACGATGCGTTCTTCAAAGCCTTCAATCTTATCCATCGTTCGGCCAGTTTTTATTAACTGGTAAGTTCCATTCGCTTATTGGTTTATTTGTTATTTGCCATAATGCTTCTTCAGGCCAATCGTCTGCCGTTCTAAACATTATATGAACTAACTTAGGATTCTTTCCTCTGTTGTCACCAATCTTAGCGTGAGGATGCGAGCCAACTTTATGCATGTAACAGTTCCACTCGTTTGGCATTCTCATAAGTTTAAAACCCGGTAAATGAATAAACGCTGAAAAGTAATCTTGAAACAATCTATAGAAGTTAGGAAATCCATGCACAACATTTACATACTCTTGAAAAGAAGGCCACTCTGTTTTCATTTTTTGTAAACCCTTTTTAGATATAACTACAACACCAGTGTTAAATACTTCTGGTCTATCTTTGTCGTCTGTAGGATACTTAATACCCCATGTTTTTTCACAGAGCCATGCCCATCGTTTATCAATAACACTATTGATTCCACCAGAGTTATATATTGTCCTGAAATAGGGTTGCTTTGGTTCTGTACAAATACCTGCGTCTTCTCCGTTTAACATGAACAAGTCATCAGCAAGTCCTTCGGTTGGAAAAATATCTATATCAACTAAAGCTACATTATCATACTCGTCAAAAGATTTATCAACTAAAGGATTAGCCGGTTCATAGTAAATAGGAACATTCACAGTTTTACTTGCAATCTCAATATTATGATCAAATCTATATTCAGCACCAATACGATCTGCATATTCTTTCATTAGTCTTGTAGAAGCTACAACACCAGGCTTCATAGGACCTTTCCAATATTGATATATTATGTTACCCATTTGTTTCTCCTGATAAATTTCTTTGCTGTTTGCAAAGATGAGTTGATAGCCTGATGCATATCAATGTACACATACATTCCACATCTTCCAATAAAAGTCATCTTAGGATTGTTATATTGCTTGGCTGCATATTTTTTATATATGCTCGTATTTTTGCCAGTATTATCCTTGACTGGATAGAACCTTTCATAATTATTTTCTTTATAATCACATGGTTCTTCTGCAGTAAGCGTAGTCATACTAGAGTTGGTACCATGAAAAGGATAGTTTTTCCATTCTGTAATTCTGGTGTAAGGACCATTATGTGTAAAGTTTACGGTGGGTACAGGTAAAATTTTATTCATCGGTAAATGTGTATGATGAAACTTTATAGATCTGTATGGCAATTCACCGTATTCATAATCATAATAAACATCAATTGGCATTGAGTTAAATACATGATCATAAAGTTCTTCCATCCTCTTATCGAATGGTGTGTTCAAATGTACAACTATATTTTGATGATTTAAAATACTTTTAAACAAAGTCGTATAACCATACAGCGGCATTACTTGATATTCATCATCTGGAAAGTACAATTCGTTATCATCATCACGTATAGGTATTCTTTTTGAAATGCTACTATCTAAATCTTCTAGTTCCATTCCCCACATCTTTTTAGTGTAAGGTTTGTAAAAAGTATCTATGACATTTTCTTCGCCAACAATTTCTTTTGTTTCATTATTGACTGGTAAAGTAACATAACGGCCGTCAGAAAGTTGTGCCTTTACTTTATGCTTATATTCACCGAACTTACCATATAAAGTTATCCAGTCATATACTCTTTTATTATTTGTATGAAATATATGTGGTCCATACTTATGAACTCTTATGCCATGTTCGTTTTCATAATCATATGCATTACCACCTACATGATCTCTTTGATCTATTACACATATCTTGTGGCCAGCTTCTGCTAACTCACGAGCAATCGTAGCTCCAGCAAAACCTGCACCTACAACTAATATATTCAAAGTACACCTTCGTCTACTAACTGTTGATAGTTTTCCATCTTATCACGCTTTGGTCCATGAGGAGTAATCTTAGTACGTATATGAATAAATCCAGCCTTTTCTGGATTAGGAAGAAAACTACATTGACACCATTTCGGATCCAAGTGTGTTTTTCTCCAGTTAATACCTGCTCTTAGAGCTAACACATGAAAGATACCTTCATCTTCAAAGTGATATGGCAAATTAAAGTTTTCCATCCATGTGTTTGGAGGAGTGTTTGCTTCTCTTAAAGCTACTCTTAATTTCTTATTCATTTTATATATTGCACCTCCCCAATAAGGAGATCGAGAAGATGAGATTAAAGGATACTGCTGTACTATCTTTTTATGTAACATCTTCTGTACAGTATGATACATCCCAACACCTTGTTCTTCAAAGATATTGATAGTCATACCTTTGGGTGCAAACATATCAATGTCTACCATTAGTACATCATCGTACTCGTCAAACTCTTTTGAGATCATCTGTACTTTTTGGCACGGTGCTGTTAGTCTTCGATTGAAAGGTTTGCCAGTAATAAGTTTATATTCAGCACCAATCATATCAGCATACTCTTGCATGTTCGCCATCGAGAGTTTATCTAACGGCCGCAGCTCGCCATCAAAGTGCTGTAGTACAATATTTACCAAGGTTTACTTGCCTCTATAACAGCAGAGTGTAACTTACGTATCAAGCCTGGAGTATCAATGCCATTGAAGTCTCTTACTCCAGATTTTCCATAAGGCATTTCTTGTACGTTTTTAAAACCAAGTTCGGTAAGTGTTTCTAACATTTCTTTCTTATACCAAAGATGTTTATGTTCACCGCCTTGATATAAAAGTCCTTCAGCACATTGAAGTTGTTTGGACAAGTGTTCAGTTCCAGCAGGAGCAAACTTATGTTTCAAGATATAAAACTGATAGTAATGCTGTACAAAAGGATGTTCATCTAAGTTTTGATCCTGTCTAAGAAAGTCTACAAAATCCATAGGAGGCCACACAGTACGAATGATACCACCCGGCTTCATTACTCTATACATTTCCTTAAAGAAGTTTATGCCTTCATCTTTTTCAAGGTGCTCAACAAAGTGTTCGCTATAGACTGCATTATATTGTGCATCCATAACTCCCTTCATTGGAAGCTTACGCATATCATATACCATACAACCAGGAGTAGGTACATCTCGTACACTATCCCAATTCAATCCTCTGTTCTCGTTTGGAGCGATTTCTAAATATCTCATACTACTAATTCCATTAGTCGCTCAATATCTTCTCCTTCATTAGGAATTAAATCCTTATGAAAGAAATGTAAGAAGTGAGCTTGTTGCATCTTCTCATGTGGTATAGCATTAAATAAACCATTCCACTTCCAATGAAGATGTTTTTGTTTCATCTTTTCTTCTTTTACCCAAGTATTCAAAAGTGTTTGATCTGTAGACCATTTCCACGCGCCTAGTCCATCAATGAATCCTTTAAACTTTGCACGCATCAAGAACTCTCGTGGTGTTTGACCACGTAAATACTTTGCAATGTTTTTACTCATTAACATCATACCCATGTTATAAAACTCAGCACCATGTTGATTCCACTTCCAATCAACGTGCTTTAATGATCCATACTGCATATGAGAATAGTTTGTAATTTTGTCGAAATATCTTTGAGTTAGTGGCATCTGTCTTTCTATAACACCAGCAAATTCGGTGTCTTCATCTAACTCGTCAAACAGGTTAGGGCTGTTTGGTCTTATCCATATATCACCATCTACAATTGCAATCTGATCATAACGATCAAAGTATGCAAATGCATTTTCTTTTTCATATATCGGTAGAAAGCCACCATGTTTACCATAGGACTCTTTACTACGATTAGTAGCAAATACATCTGGTTTGATTCTTAGGATAGGTTCTCTTTGTATAACATGATCAATGCCATGTTCTTTACAGTAAGTAGCGACAGATTTTGTGCAGTGGTCGTATAATCTTTTACGAGGTCCTGTGTATACCTGATAAATTAGTCTCTTCATAGTAACTCACGATTTTATTTGCGATAATCAATGCATTCTCAAAGTTCTTTCGAAAACGATTCTTTTTGGCTCCGGTTTCAATGAATGCATATAGATTATCTATAGTACCATTATAATGGCTTAATTCGTAAGATTTACGATACCTTACGATCTCTTCCCATTGACTACGCAGTGTAAGTACTTCACCCAGCGACATATTCATAGATGTCCTTCCATGTTGCAAATGTTGGGAACTCGTCATTATCCATATTATGAGCATGTTCTACCATAATACTTTCGAGTCCTAGTCGATCACCTGTTTGTGCATTTAATAATTTATCTTCAATCCAAAGAAGACCAGAATCACGATAAGGTTCTAGTACTTCATCCTTATCTTCACCGGTATCACAAAAGATAAATTTAGTAAAAGCAGTTTCACCAAATAATTTTTTACAGTTTTGAATACGAAGCAGCTGAGCGTGTTCGTTATTTGAAAGAGCAGTTATCATATGAAATGTATAACCATGTTTACGATGTAAGAGATCCACGTAGTACATAGCATCACGAAGAGGAGGTAAGAATCCCATAGCAGCAGATT